>Ga0222682_1000267_pt1 | contig 12229 bp, 23 predicted proteins | sample AntAcemetage1008_FD_179812 | JGI IMG/M metagenome (GOLD analysis project Ga0222682, IMG submission 179812) | Saline water microbial communities from Ace Lake, Antarctica - #1008 | ecosystem: Environmental > Aquatic > Non-marine Saline and Alkaline > Saline | place: Antarctica: Ace Lake...
GTGGGATGCTAGGGGCTTATATATTATGCGTAATAGGGCTGAAACGTAAAAAATCTTAACTATCTAGCTTAAAGCTAAAGTTCATGTACTAAATAACCGATATGGGGAACGTGTTAGAAGATTTGTGTCTTATAGAGGAGGAAATACAATGAGAATGCTGGCAGTGGTAATCGTCTTGGTAGTATCGAGTGTTTGTGCGGCGGGGGCGAAGCTGGACGACATGCGGGTGGCGCTGCATGTGGTGTGGATGGTGGAGGGTTCTGGGCAGTTACATCCACGGCCAGGTGACGGCGGAAAAGCGATTGGGCCGCTTCAGATATGGAAGATCAGGGTGGATGACGCGAACCGAATTTGTCGCCTGAAAAAACTGTCGATTCGATTCACGTACGCTGATCGGAATGATATCAGGAAATCAATGCAGATGTTCGTGGTATCCTGCCTGCATTACCACCCCAACGGGAGCGTGCAAGATTGGCTGCGGCACTGGAATGGCAACCCGGTGACGGGGCCATGGGATGAGAACACGTTGGCCTACTGGGGGCGTTGCCGTAAATACCTATTGCCATAGATCACGCACTGCCAGCAAAATACAACAACGGACACGCGCTGATTTATACATAAAAGTGATCAACCCATTAGCTAGGAACCCAACATGGCCTTCTTGCATATACGGAAATTCGCGAACGGTAGCACACAAATTTCCTCTATTTAGGGGCATTAATAACTTGTCCGCAAGATCCGCCCAGCTTCCATTCGCACCAGTTGGAATAGAACAGGGAAGATATACATCCACATTATCCTTATGGCATTTCGTGCATTTCGTAACTGTAGAAATGTTTGCACCCACAACATCAACATCCACATCAATCTGGTGTGCCCAAGGATTGTATTCTACAGAACTAATCTTAGCTGGCACAGGCTCCAATACCCGTGTTATTTTTCTTCGCAGCTCAACATCACTAAGGTCTGCGTATTTCTGGATATTCTTTCGTTGCCGGTTTTCGGCACAAACCTCATTAGCATAGTCAATCGTATGTTGGGGTGTGTTGCCCCAAAAGGCTATCTCTTGCTCATTCATTTCTCATTTCCTTTTTTCTCGTCCAACTTATACAAAATAACTGCCGCCACAAAACAAATATGACTCGTGGTATTCATATCGCGTTGCCGGGATGCATCTATTGGACCGAAACAGGCACGTGTGGCAGTAACGATAAGAACAATGACTCCTATCCAAAACCATGTTTTCCAATGCGATATCATTCCAATCTCCTACAAATAAATCTGTGCCAATCGAATGAGAACCAAAATGAGCATCAAACCAAAACAAACCAACACCGCGTAAAAAGCTTGTTGTTGTTTCTTAGTTTGCCAAATTGGATCGCTCATCGATCTAACCTTTCTCTGCAAACTCACCGTAAATCATGCCCACACAAACTACAATAATCCTTCTTGTACTGTACAAACTCACACTGGGGACACGTAACTTTTTCCGTTTCTTTTGGAGGCTCGACGTTGATCAGCTTAAAACATCTACGGTCTTTAGCTTTTTGTTTTGATATTTTACTCATGTCATACTCCAATCAATCCCAATACCAACAAACAGACGATGATTTGCTGGATGGGAGTGGCTTCCCACCCAAACCATACCCACACAGAACCCTTAATTCTCAACGCGTCTTGAATGGACGCTATGTGATCGAGAAAATCCTTAACGGATGATTTCTGCTTCCATGCCCGCCCTTTCAATCTGACCGCCACCACCTCGGCTGGGTCCTTGATCGGCGGTGGGACGGGGCAGGGCTCGTCAGATCCAAATAATTCGTAGCCTCCTTTCTTGCATTTTCTGCAATAACCTCCCACTGCCGCCCCGACACTGCCTATACCTCCCGCTCGCAGGTCATGCTCCCACGGTCCCTTCTCACCCAATCCCTTCCAAATAGCTTCTCGGAAGGCATCCATCTTTAACAATTCATCCCACGACAATGGAAGTAAATCTTTTGCACTCAACATATCATACCTCATTTTACTCATGGTCTGATTTCACAACGAAATGTGCCCACTTCATTTTCCACCGCCAGCGATATCCTATGCACCCAACACAATTGACTCCAAAACTCTGCCCGGCCAAGCGGCGCGTCGGACTCCGTATTAAGAATAGATAAGTTGCAAATCTCCGCAGCAGAATTTATCTGCATGTCATTCAAATCACTTACGCACAGCCAGTACACCAAACCGAAATGACGTTCGCCCACCTCATTTGAATCGTCATTGATTACACCCACAATATTCTGCGTGTACTTGCTTGGCAATACAAGTTCTTCATGCAATTCACGATACACGCAGGCATTCAATAAATCCGCCAAAAATTGTGGTTGATCTGTTGGATTTATATGTCCCCCAAAGCCTATGCTAAGCTTTGCTTTCAACCTATCATCACACTGCTTACCCCGAGTATAACTCAAAAACCTACTGCCGTCCGTAATGATAACATACGGAATGATTTGTTTAACTTTGGAATCCTGCTCGGCTTCAGACCGCAGCATAAACCGTATGTTGCAAAAATCGGATGCTAGGGGCTTTAATAAATTACGAACACCTTTGCAGCCCACTAATAACCCAGAGGGATGTGCAATATGCTGACTCAAAGCTCTACGATCTACCACCAGCACTTGTTCATCATTGGACTTCATATCGCCTCCAGCATATTAAAAAGCAAAGGGTTGGGGTCGTGAGCCTACATGATCCCCCAACCCTTTTACTCTCGCACATAACAAACTAAATTTTAAAAGGTATTTTTTAAGTAAGGGTGTGTATGAAACTAACCATACGTGCTGGGCTTCTGGCGCGATTGTCGCACGATACCGCTTATTGTGCGACAGCGGACTTCCCCCATTGTTTGAACTATGATTGCTATCGGAGATACAGATGCGGCAAGAAGGGAAATGACGAAAATGCGTTCACACCATCGTCGATCCCCAACCACAAACATTATGTATGTCCACCGAAACATCTGCTTTTTGTTCTCCCGCATAACTTGTTGGTGTTACTATCCTAGAATAGGTGCCGATGGATGATAGATTCGTTTTGCCGCCAAATATGCCGCACGGGCTTCGCTTGGCGTGTTAAACATTCCAAGATATATTTCTACATTATCCACTTTGATCTTGACTCTAAATTTCCTTCCCGCTTTGTAGTATCCTTTGCCCCGATTGTTCTGCCGGTTCTCACTTGCCGTGACGATTCGGATATTAAACCTGCGATTGTCCAGTGTATCGTGATTGATATGATCCCCCTGTCGTTTGTCACCATGTTTCAGGCATAAGATGCGTCGGTGCATGCGTTCCGTAGTCCATTTGCCATTGGGCAGGCGAATGTTTCGTACGGCATAGAAGCTCTGCGTGTGCTTGTCCCACTGGGCACGCCATTTGTATCTAGAAAGTTTCGCGTAGACTTTGTCATCGACAAGTGTGTATTGGCCTTGAGTGAGCTTGATCAGTTTCATTATGCGCTTCTTACTTTTTAATATGGATTGCCTTTTCAATCACTACATATAGTATCGCTGTCATCTTTTCAGTCGCCCGCATATCCCCGTGATACAGCCCACATTTCGGCTTCCACCAAATTCTGATACCTGCCACGCCGCATTACCACCGCAGAATAAGGTGCAACAAATGGTGTGTTCGGATCAATCAATATAACCGCTTTGCTTGCCTGTAGCACGATGGGATGCGAGACGTCTGCTGGTTTGCATCCACTGCCTATAATAACGCAGGACATCAGTGGTATTACTACGAGCCAAAGCCTTTGCATGCAAATCCGACAAATCGTCACGTTGTCTGCGTAGCAACTCATATTTCGTTCTCCACTTTCTACGGGGTGATTGGTGCCGGACAAAGAGTTTGAATACCTTCCTAATCAACGATAGCAATATAGTTAGAAATTTCATTCTATTCTCTCCAATCTAAAATCGCTGAGTGTGTGGCCAGCCCAAGATCGCCAAAACCCTAAGTCCATCCAACCGTGCGTCTGGGATGCAAGTCCCATCTCCGAATCACATAGACCGACAGGTAGATACAAAGGCTCACAACCACACAAACGCATATAACCAAACAGACGGCCTTCATTAGCTTCACTCGGCGCATAGATTCTGTATATGATGTCCGACATATACGCACAATCCGCACACTCTGTCGCCAGTTTGTCTCCTATGTATGAATCTTCACATCTAGGACAAGTATGCACATACTGACCTGGGGCCCAACCTTTCCGTTTTGGGCGCGTATCTTGTTTATATTCTTTGAATTTTTGATCTTGTGATTGGTTGGTATGCACACATGGTCTAAACCAATTACATGGACTGGATGGTGAAGGCGGAGGAGGTGGTTTCACATTCGACGGCGGTGGTGGATTAGAACTTTTCCTACCCATTATCTTGCTCCTAATTAGGTCTGTTGGGGTTCATCTTTCCCCTGCAACTTTACGTTTCCATGCGTCACATAAAAACGGATCTATTTCGACCAACCGAAATCGAAACGTAACTCCAAACATCAAACCAAGATCGGATAAATCTCCCAACGACATGTTGGGAAATCTTCTCACCAATGCAGCAAAATCAACCTGTGCGTTGCTAGAAGATGTTGAAACTACAAATCGCATATCCGGTTTCATTTCAATTCCCTGGCTGGGCTTTCCACTGAAGTCTCTGTATCAGGTGTCTCTGGCTCCGGAGACGGCACAGGATGGCCTGATCGCTGGGCCATCACGTCTTGCACCAGCTGAGCTATAATCACCGCTATAGCCAAGCCAAAAATCATCCATGGTGGTGCTTCCCCCTTACTCAGTATCCACATGCCAAACAACGCTGCGGCGAACTTCTTTTTCATGATGTTCTGTACAGATGATGAGATCGCACTGTCAAGCCTTGTCTCTGTCTGCATTTTATCCTCTTTCCCGTATGGTGACTGTTGCTTTTATTGGGGTACCACGACTGACGTATCGTGCTGCGCGTCTGGTCGGAAACGTGCGGGCATGGTTTATATTCCGTGTCCATCCATGATACTGATTCAAATATATGTTTTCCAAATGTCGTTTAACAAGCCACACGTTCATTTTATTCTCCTTGATCGAAATTAAACCAAAAAGGGAGCGGCATCGTATCTTCAATAGACATAAATCAAAGCTGGTCTGCCGCTCCCCCAAGCAGGAGGGTGATGATTTATTGGGAAACGAGAACGTATCCTCGACGTCTCAACACATGCGTACCTTCACGCTTAGCCAACTCCATCAACGCTTTTTGCTTCAGGCGCATCCGCGCTGTAGATGTTTGCAACGTAAGTACTGGGGGCCTGTTCTCTGTATGCACCCGTACAATCCAAGTGCCCACACATGATTTCTGATCGGGATGGTCGTCTGTAACTATCAACGTTAGCGGGAATACTCCCGTTGTCGCACACTGATATACAATCGTATAGTCACCATGCTCATTCAACGGGATTGATTCACCACTATCGTAATAATACAATGTAACTGTTTGTTGTGTGTTTGGGTCGCAAGCACGTCCCCGAATCACCAAATCCTGTCCAGCATAAGCATCACATACACCCAGATACAAACGCCGACCAGATTCAGGATCAATGGGCACTAGGTTTGGATCGATGTTTGAGGGTATCTCCAAAAACACCTGCACACACGTCGTATCCTCATCAGCTTCATTTGCCTTGATTGGTGTTGTTACCGCTAAAATCCCAGGCAATACACCAACCACGAAAACAAACACGAATCCAATTAATCGATATTTCATACGTACCGCCTTTCGTAAAAGGAAACCGGGAGAACTTATCTGGAGACAGGTGTGCGGAGGTTTATAAGCCTCCCAGTTCCTCGGAGGAGTCAAAAATGAGACTGGTTGCCTAGTTTCTGTACGCGAACCGATAACATCACATAGTGGGTGTTTCAAGCCAACCAAAGCAATATATCGAAATCCGGTTTTAGCAAGGTGCGGCAACCAGTCGCATAGACTGAAATATTCACTTGTCAAATAGAGGTGCTGGCCTGTAAGACAACAATTAACGACCCAATCCATTTTAGCAAAATAATTATTGACGCCAGCACCTCTATTAACTTTTGCCTCCTTGATCGTCAAAACCTACATCCTTGTATCTACCTATATTATCGCTTGCTCGTTAATGCAAATCTAACAAGCCTTTGGAACGCAGGCAGTTGGGGCTTAAAAACAAACACTCTTTATGCCTATTGGTTTTGCCTCGTGTTTGCTTTTTGCCTGAAATATTCCCATAACCACCACCAGCCTTCCAACGATGCACACACCATCCATGTTGCAACAACTCCTTATGTTCATCGTAATAACCAGCCAAAATAATACGGTATTTCTTACGACTACCTCGCTTCAAACACCAATGCCTTACATCATGGGCCACTTGGAGACTGTCCACAGCATAAATCCCTGCACGACGATCAGCCACATCACTGTAAGGTGGATCGAAAAAAATACCTACAGGTGATGCAGGCGATACTTGATGTTGCCAATCGCCACCACAAACACGCGACCAATCACCACAAACCACTCGGACGTTTCGCAAACGTTCACTCAATTTCCGAAACCATTCATAAATTGGCGTGTTGTAAGGTTCTTGTACGCCCTTACCAGTAGAAGCCAAATGTAGTCTCTGACCCTTAGCATGCACGCCCGCACTTTTAACCAAATGAGGTCTCTGACCCGGACAAATCAAACCATGCCCAATCCAACAGGAAGCAGCCCATATGTAATACCCAGCCAACTTGGAATCGTAATACTCATCATCGGCACATAATCGTTCCAACAATGTTTCCGTATTAAGATTGAGCTTGCGTTTACGTGCAATCAGATCTGCATGATTAACCGGCCAATCACACCACTTAGCTACTTCATCCGGATTGGATTGCAAGCTGCGCCATACATTAGCTATATGACCGTCCTTGTCTACGACAGTTTCTACATGGCGCTGTGAATTCCAACGTGGCCTTGCTAACAAGATAGCACACGAACCACAAAAAGGCTCCAGATAATGCCCCACATTACCCAGAGCCTTCCAAACCACAGAGGCGACTGTAGCTTTACCACCAAAATACGGAAATGGGGCTTTCAAACGTTTTGACATTTTATGACCTTATGCCTACAGTTCCGGTTGCGTGCCTATCGGTATGGTAAGACCAAACAGCAACTTGATCTCATCGTCTATATTATCGCTGTTGCTTTCCGATAGATAGTAATCCAACCATACGGTAGGCTGTGCGGGCCAATCAGGAAAGAATCGCAGTTCCGTACTAGGCTTGAGAATCCAATTATGATAAGCCGTATCATACAGCACAGACACACCACCATACAACTTCGCTGGATATTGTGCCAACCCCCACTCACCCGGTATTGCTCTGTTTAGAACATCGCCAGCAACATCACCCATATTGAATTTAGTATACAAACCCACAGCAACATCATCATCCTCGAAATCCGATCCCCCCACCACCTCAATACCAATGCTGCTGTTGTTCGCATCCGCAATCACACCCACAGCCCCCCGTGTTACATTATCCCCCCCTGCCAACTGCACTTCGTATCCGTATTTTGTACATCCAGTAAACGCAATTGCGGATACAATCAGTAATACAATCAACAATAAATTTCTATTACACTTCATCGTTCTGACTCCTTTGTACAACACTACTGATTTTTTGCTATCTGTTTGTCACTTATATTGAACCGATGATGACATCGGATTATTTTTATTCTTTCTTCCTATATTTCGGGGGTTTGTCTATATGCTGATAACACGTTTGCTTCGTCACCACTGTTTTACGTGGTTGGAGATGGCCAGATGATGTGACATTCAACGCTTCCCGCCTTGTATCTGTACGCACAACATAAGTAACAAGAACCGTTTGCCTGACAATCCATATCTTTTGAGATGGTTGCGTAGTTGTTTCCTTTGGTTCGGGTGGTATCAACTTGTCCATTTGAATCGCTCCTATCCAATCAGTTTATTTAACACTTCCCCCGTGTAACTTGAAGGGTATCGTCCGGCCGACCTCCCGCCCTTGAAAGAACACACGGAAATCGCGGCCCACAATCGTCTTACCCTTCACAGCAGCCCCTGCGCCAACCAAAGGCATCACACCCCCAACCACCGCAGCGGCCACCAACTTCCCAAATTCCCGTCGTGTCAAGGCCATCATAGTACTCCTTCACCACTATCTACCATGCCTGTTATCACCACGTCACCATCAACCGCCAGTAACACATCTGCCCCAGACGGCCAAAAAATAGTCTCCAGGATCTCGACCGTCGCACTCCATGAAAACCCCCCGTTAACAATTTCACATTTATAGATATCATTTACTCCTGTCCGACAAAGCGGCGACATAAGCGTACCCCGCACACAAACACGCAGCCGCTGCGGTTGTAGATCATCCCCAAATATCAGCCACGTTAAAACACTGCGACCAGGCGTTCCGGCCGATTCGATATGCCCACACCACAGACCGTCGAGGTATAAGCCCGAATGCCCATAGGCAGACTTATAAGGCGAGATAGGTGGACCACCAAAGTTGATGCTGTTGCCCAACTCCTTGCATCGCTCAAACGTATGGTCACACTCCACAGCAGAACCTGTGTATTTACATTCGTGGTTCATGAAAACATGCATACACGGCCCGATATCCAGAATGCCTCCTCTTGCAACTGTCGCCACAGGCGAAGCTTCTGCCTGAACCACCACAGGAACCACTGCCCCTGCCGCCGCACCGGCCGCCAGCTTACCGAATTCTCGTCGCGTCAATGCCATCTCTTCATTCCCATCCTTGCTCGCCCTTTAGATTCTGGATCGGATTATTTAACACTTCCCTGCCGGTTTGGCTTCTGGGCCGTTCTCCCCTCTTCTATCCGAGGGCAGTTTTGTCGAGAGCACAGGATATACCTGCCCCGATACTTCGGGTGTTCACAGGTACCCATCAACTGAAAGTGACAAGTGGGGCGCATCGCTATGTACTTCTCACGGTCTGACTGAGTGGGCTGTGTCTTGTCCATTTGAATCGCTCCTATCCGATCAGTTCATCCAACCATGACATCTGCAAACGGCAACGCCCCCCAAACTTACGTTTCAGCGTTGTTATCTGTGGTTTGTAATCTGAATTGATAGTATCCCAAATATCATGCCAAACGCAATCCCACTTTGTTTGCGTAGGCCACTTGTATGTAAACGCATCACCCCAATAAATAGTTACACGTGGATCTTTGAAATGCTTGCCCACCAAATCAATGATATCCTTATTTACCTCTACAACGTCTATGTGTGTGACAGATTGTTTTGATAGCAATGCCTTCACCATACAACCCAATCCCAAACCATGAATCAAAATTCGGCCTTTTGCATATGCGTAAAAGGGTTTCATATCCCAGATTTCTGCTGTAGTGTCACTCATTACAACGCCTCTGATATCATGTACCAAACGCGTGTAATTCCCCGGAAACATCCCCCTACCCTCACGATAGCAAAGCAAAGCTTCTATATTTAACTCTACATTAAACCGCTCTATGTGCCAACAGCGCACAGACGATTCAGGCCAATGCACGTGAAACCTCTTCATCCATGGCGGTTCTTTCAGCGTACCCGCTTTAACTGCATCATAATGTCGCAATGATAACATATGCGTTTACTCCGTTTCTTCTTTGTTATCTAACTCAGGTGGTTGCTCTTTGGGCACAAACGTCTTAATGATATCAGGCACATCATCACACAACATAACATCCAGGTTGTCATACGTCACAGTTATTGTTGGGGGCTCGTTTACAGAAATCAACAACGTTAAAGACGTCACCGCACCTGGAAATTGCTCCCGCAAAGCTCTCCCCAATGCTGTATCACTATTCCACAACTCAAATCCAGAACCAAAACAGAGAGATTTGGATGTGCTATCCTGATTCGTTTCTTGTGCTTCCATTTGAATCGCTCCCATAATTCACAAACAAATCTTTCAATTTCTTGGTCTGTTCTACTAAATCCTCAACCTCTGATTTGATAGTTGCCAACTGCGCTTCTCCCCCTTCAATCTTTGCACTGACGGCATAATCGCGCAGAAAATTAAGCAGTCTTTCAATTCTAACGCTATAATCGTCTATATCAAAATTACCCACACCCATTTCTAGCCTCCTAGCAGCCCCTGTAGCGGCCTATCTACTACTAACCCACACCGTAGTGCCCCCTCCCAACGAAAAGCGGTGTAGCACCCATGTAGGTGCGCCCCACCAAGCGGGAAAACTAACATCGTATAATCTTATCAATCCGAATATTATTTGCATACTCGATAAATGAATCTAACAAAACCTCTGCTGAATGTACACCCGCACAATCGGGCTCAGAAAAACCGTAACCATCCACAAAACAATTGAAACTCAAAACAAGCATTTTCCTTGCTTCCATAATCTCTTCTGAATCGGTTCGCGATACCAATGCACTTTGTTGCTGCTGGTGTAAATCCATTTCATCCTCACAATATAGGTTAAGATTTCTATACCTCATTAGTATTATCGATAAGATGATTATTGTGCACCTGTTAATATACTTTTGAATTTTGCTGATACCTGCCTTTTGTTTCCTGACCACAACCGCTGAGTTGCGCGCCACTCCCCAGATTGTATATCTTTATTAAACAACATAGCGAACGGCACGAATCCTAACTTACACGTGCGCGTCAACCTATCCACCGCTTTTTCAATCGTATCTTTCTTATATCCGATAAGAACATAACAACGAAACTTGTACGAAATTAGGTCTGAACTTGAAAGTGATTTAGCTGAATTAAAATTGAGTCCAGACACAGATTGTAGCAATTTAGACGCATTAACAAGAGGCTCCCAATCATCCGGTGTATCATAAGCAAAATACACAGAATTAAATCGAATAGATGCAAGCAACTTCGCATGCCACCGCTGCAAAATCTTAGCCTCTAAACCCCCTGTAAATTCTATCGGTTCAGATTGCCGTCGAAGCATCCTAAACACATTCCGAACATGTTTTTCAGAACACGCCAAAATATTGTTGTCAAACACATTCCATCCATCCTTAATTTCCAATTCCCTTATTTTTCGCCCCTCTCGTCTCCACGCCGCACAAAACCAACAATGATTAGGACAGCCTCGCGACGTTATGACACATCCTGGTTTGAGATACCTACCGACAACAAATTCACCACCCTTTGCATCTAATGCTGGGCCTCCTAATTTTACATCAGCCACTCTTCCCCATTGCCTTACTAACCAATGAGCGCGCGGTAAATCCCATGTAAACGTACACGAAACATGAACCTCATCCACTGCATCAAAATCATAACCCAAACCCAATCCTGGACCCCTATTTATGACCGTTAACGAATCAACGGGAGTCGCACTAGTTCGTCTCGGAAAAACTCGGATTATTGTAGAAGATTTACTCATACCAATTCCATCCCTATCTATAAATGTTTTCTGCTTTATTACCTATAATAGTCCATCCGCTATCGCTTGCGTTTCGACTTTGTTTTGGGCACATTCTCCGCAGGAATCCAAGCACAACGTCCGTTTGGATGGTGTGGGATTAAACCATGCGCATCCTTCACCTTATAAACCTCTCCCTCCTGATCCTCGCAAGCAACACACACACGATCATCCCCCGCCGTTGACCATTCGACCTTCGCTGATACTTCCTCCACACCCAACAACTCAAAACTATCAAGCTGCCCTTCCGCATGGGCATAAACAATTTCGGTTCTTGCGATAGTTGATGCCCTTCCACGCGAAAGTAACGTAATAGACTTTCGCATTTCCCGCGCTACTTTCTTTGCGCCTTGTCCATGTGCTACACCATCTGCTAAAATCCGGCCCAACTGACCTTTCATTGTATCAGTCAGACCCTTCATATTTTCAAACGCGCGCTCATACAACATTTCAATTTTGCTGAGCATTTCCGGCTGAAGGAACGCACTCTTCAAAAACTGTTCTTTCGATCCTCCATACCAAGCAGGAGAAACCGCCAAGTCGGCCTTGTGTACATCCGTATATGAACGCATCATTCCTTTACGATATGCTGAATCAACATACGTTGCAGTCCACGCCTTTTTGCCCATCAAAGTATCAGTTTCCAAAACTCCCGCATTCACCTGCTGAGTAAGCCACGTCCTGAATTGCTTCACCTTCTGGGGG
>Ga0222682_1000276_pt1 | contig 12038 bp, 16 predicted proteins | sample AntAcemetage1008_FD_179812 | JGI IMG/M metagenome (GOLD analysis project Ga0222682, IMG submission 179812) | Saline water microbial communities from Ace Lake, Antarctica - #1008 | ecosystem: Environmental > Aquatic > Non-marine Saline and Alkaline > Saline | place: Antarctica: Ace Lake...
CTTGTCGAAGGTCAATCAACAGAGAATATTGACATTAAAGACAGGGATTTCAGACTTGATAGACTAAAGAATCGCCTACTCCCTGTAAATTAAAGGACAAATAGTATATATAGTATATATGTGTCAGAATCAAACAGAATAAGGTATTACAGCGATTATTATTAAAATGAGTGGTATGTATAGGGTTTAATGGTAGGATTGAAGTGATGGTGCTGTGTGAGTTGTGTGTGAGTGGTCATGATGAGGGGGGGGTGGGGCAGAGCCAACATGCGTGATGAGTATTATACACCACATATACATTTTCCCTATTTTTCAAACTTTACTATGAAAGATATGAATTTAACCTCAAACTATAAACAAGTATCTTATCGGAGTATAAAGGACGCTCCCCGTAAGGATATAAGGGCTTAAGCAAGGCATAAAAACTCAATCCAATGAGTGCCAGACGTCTGGTATGAACGTATAATCATATGCCCTATAAACTTAAGATACTTGAAAGGTGTTTAACAGTTTGACCTTAATAACTGAATAAGTATATATGCCAGCTATACGTCCTTTACTATAATTAAAATTGTTGATAACTTTAGGTAAAATTATAATTAACATGTTGAGAAATAATTGAAATCCTTATAACTTGTTGAGAGTAAAGCTATTGAAATACTTATTAAGTGTTTACAACATGTGGATAACCCATTATGATAACTGAAGAAATCACAAACTTAGATATTCTAAACGGTGAAAAAGACCTCGTAAGCAAAGAACCCATGTTCTTAGTTGAAGGGGCATTCCTTACCATAAAGACCAAGGCAGGTGAATTAGTAAAATTCAAGCTCAATACAGTCCAAAAGAAAGTATTAGATAAGATTAAAGAGATTATGAGCAGGGATAAACCTGTAAGGTTGTGGATACTTAAAGCCCGCCAGACAGGCATCTCGACTTTAGTGGAAGCATTGGTCTATGCGTTCACATCACAGAAGAACGCTACAAACTCACTCGTTATAGCAGATAATGTTGATGGTGCTAATTACATCTTTGGTATGCAGAAACTCTTTCAGGAAGCACTTGATGACCACTTAAAGCCATTACCGAAGCACTCTAACGAAAAGAAATTAGAATTTGATAAAATACACTCACAGATTTTAATAGACACAGCAGAGAACATGTCAGCAGGTAGGAAATTCACTTTCAGAAATGTTCACTTATCAGAGGTAGCTTATTTTAAAGACCTAAAAACATTGATGTTAGGGCTAAATCAGTCAGTTCCTAATCTTAAAAATACAATCGTGATAGGGGAAACTACGGCAAATGGGATAGGCTCTCAGTTCTATGATGAGTGGCAAAATGCTTCGTTAGGGACAAGCGACTGGGAAACACTATTTATCCCATGGTTTGAAGTAGAAGAATACACCAAACCCATTGAAGGTCAGCTTTATCCTGTAGAGTCCATAGATTTTTCAAGCCCTACTGAAAAAGAAAAGTTTTTAATGGAGGAAACTTCATTATCTAAAAAGTATGGGTGGAGTAAGGAACAGATAAATTGGCGTAGGTGGTGTATCGTTAACAACTGTAATCGTAATGTGTTACAGTTTAATCAGGAATATCCAGATTCACCAGAAACCGCTTTTATCTCAACAGGGGATTTATTCTTTGATAAGTCAGCGTTAAAAGCACAGGACATTACCAAACCCAAAGCCATAGGCAATATCGTAAAAGAAGAAGGCAAATATGTATTCAGGAACGACCAGACAGGATTATTTAAGATTTATCAATTCCCCATGAGGGGGGAAGAATATGTCATAGGTGGCGACCCAGCGGAAGGACTTGAAAACTCTGATAAGACTTCAGCGGTGGTATTGAATAAAAGGTCAAATAAGACTGTATGTGCGTATAACCACAATATCGCACCCGACAGATTTGCCGAGGATTTGATAAAATTAGGTCATTACTACAACAGTTCCATAGTAGTTTGTGAAAATAAGGGATACGGATATTCAGTCAATCAGGATTTGTATAAAAAGTATGGCAGGGTATATCGTAAAATCAAGACTAAAAAAGGATTTACTGAACCTACGCTTGATTTAGGGTGGAATACTAATTCAGTTTCACGACCACAAATGCTTGCTCAGTTCGCTGAGGAAATATCAAATGGTTCTACGGAATTGCTTGATAAGGATTTGATTTTACAATGCTGGACATTTATCAATAATCCTAAAAAGGGTAAGGCAGAAGCTGAACGGGGTAAGAACGACGATTTGGTTATAGCGAGGGCGATAGCAGGTATGGTCAGGATAGAACAGCCCTATAAAAACAGGGAATTCAGGAAGAAAAAGAAAGTAAGATACAGAGGATTGAGTGGATATTGATGAAAATTATAAGACTAAACTGGATGTGGTATTTTTTGTTTAAAAAAAGTATTTGGGTAATAGGATTTACTAACCCTAAAGGAGGGCATAGTGGCTGAAGAACCTAAAGTTCCAAATAACGGAGAACAGAAAAAAGAAGTAGTCAAGGATTTCAAGATAGCTGAAATATGGATTAAAGAAGGACAACTTATGGTTGACGCTTCACCAGAGTTTTGGATGGATAAACTCAGAGCTTTGGGAGTTTTGGAAATGTGTAAGGATATAGTCAAGGATTTTAAGAAAGAAACACCTAAAATCATAATGGGTAATAAGGGTATGATGAATAAACTCAATCGTATAAAAAATAATCTAAGTGGTGGGTTTGGAGGAAGGAAATGAACGACGGAAAACGACGATTAGGAAAACCGAGGACTGATGAAGAAAGACGCAAACGCCATAAAAGACTTTATGGGACAAGTAAGCTTCCCCCTCGTGGAACAGGACTTTTAGGGAGAACAAAAGGGGTATCTCGTGGATAAGTTCAATCCTGAAACAATGCGTAAGGACATAGTAAGGTGGGTTACTGAAGCCAAGACCCATTATTCTTCAAGGTTCAAAGCTGTTGATGAGTATGTAAAACGCTATGAAGCCAAGAGGTCTATATCAGGTCTAATGGGTTGGGGTGATGACGCCCAAGCAAACCCAAAAAATTCTCCATGGAATAATTGCTATACTCCAGATACTGAAATTTTAACAAAAAAGGGCTGGATAAGTATCAAAGATATTACAACATCTGATTTGGTTTATTCAATGAATCCATTAACAAAAGAATCTTGGTGGATGCCAGTTACTGATACTCAAGTTAGTTACCATGAAAAGATGATACATTTTAAAGGAAAGAGCATAGATTTAATAGTTTCTCCTAACCACAATATGTTAGTAGTGAATAAAAACTGGCTATCTTGCAATGTTTCTTTTCCACATAGTGATAGTTTGCCAGCTAAGTTCATAAAAGCAGAAAAATTATTGAATAAAAAATCTTGCTATTCTATTCCTTTAAATACAAAATCCACTATTCAGTTAAGTAAACTTAATATTATTGATATTCAATATGATAATTTGGCATATTGTTGCACTACTCCATTTCATACTTTATATGTTCGTAGAAATGGTAAAGCTGTATGGTGTGGAAATTGCTCAGACATAGGCATACCCATAGAAGCATTTACCATTGAAGGATTACTACCAAGATTTTCAAAGGTATGCTTTGGTGCTAAACCTGTTGTATGGGTAAGAGGAACGAGTGATGATGACCATGCTGAAGCACCCATAGTCCAAGACGCATTGAACTTCCAGTTATCCAAGAAAATCAAGATTTACAGGCGTATGAAACCTGTATATAAGAATACCATAATGCATGGTGACGGATTTGCCAAGTGTGTATGGGAAGTAGAAAAGAAAATCATCAATAGGACTGTTTACTATATTAAAAACACAGTAAATGGTCAATATCTTGTTGATGAACAGGGCGAAAATGTTTTAGTGGGTAAAGACACAGAGATACCACCTGTTGATGAACAGGGTTTCCCACAGGAGAAAGAAAAACAGATTTTATCAGATGAGAAGAAAGTATATGACTGCCCTAAAGTCTATTCAAGAAATATCAAACAAGTCATAATCCCTAAAGACGCAATTTCACCTAATGTAGATGAGATTGACTGGATATGTGATACATACGAAAGGACTATTGACTGGTGTAAAAGAAATACTGGTGAAATAGAAGAAGGAAAGTTTGATGAATTCGCTGTAAGAGAACTTGAAGAAAAGATTTTAGTCAAAAATCCACAGGACAGGTCAGAGGGTCATGGATTTACAAAGATACTTATAAGCGAGTGGCATGGTAAATATGATATAAATGATGACGGATTAGACGAAGAAGTCGTAGTGTTTATAGGTTCAGCTAATCTCAATACAAACTCAAGCACTAAAAATGAAATAGAGGACTCAAAACTTTTAGGTTGGATGATTACACCTTACCCACAAAGACCATTTTTCCATTACCAGATTATCCCTATGGATAATTCATTTTATGGTAAGGGTGTTCCTGAATTCTTGATAGGCATAAGAAATCTTGTTGACGCTGTATTTAATCAGATGATTGATAGGGGGTCTATAACAAACAACCCACCTGTGATAGTGCCTGCTGGACATGACCCTGATGAGAACCCATACGGACCAGGAGCTCAATGGGTATCTGATAACCCTTCCGCTTACAGGGTATTGGATATGCCTAAATCAGAACAATTAGAATTTACTAAAATGGAATTCTTATTGGCATTAGTCCAAAAGTTATTCGGTGTTACCGATTATTCATTAGGACAGGAAAGCTCAATAGCGAAGAACAGGACAGCGACAGGAATAATGACCATAGTCGGTGAAGGGAATATAAAGTTTGATGATATGATAAGAAGTTTACAGGATATAAACGAAGATTTATATGATTTTATAGTCCAGCTTAACGCAGATTTACTTGATGATGAATTTGTCTATGCTGTTACAGGTGCGGAAGTCAATCCGTTCCGTAAAATCACTAAAAAACAATGGACAGGTAATTTTGATTTTGAGTCAGTAGGGAACTCAATAAATATCAATCGTGAGATAGAACAAAATCGTGCTATACTTGCGTATAGGACTGCTATGGATTCGGTAGGTAAAAATCCTGTAATAACGCCAGAAGTATTGCGTGGTCTTACAGAAAATTTATTCAGGTCAATAGATATGCGTAATATAAAAATACCGACAGTAGAAGAATTACAGCAGATGAAGATACAGGAAACAGCTCAAGCATTAAAGCTGTTAGAACAACAGAAAATGGAAGAATTGAGAAAAGGAGGACAAAGTGGACAAGGTGGAGCCCAAACAGGACAACCGCAAGGACAACCGAGTGCAGGAATACCAGGCATGGTTTGACATATCAAACTCTAATGGCTGGCTTATATACAAAAAAGAATTAGAAAAAATAATAAATGTTTACAGGATTTATATGGATAATCCTACTGCCAACGCAGAATTGATAAAAAATTATCAGTTGATTAAAAAGGGATTACAGATGGCATTTGATATACCGAAGTCATTAGAGTTTAAGGCGAAGATAGCACGAAAGGAGATGAGGTAATGGATATTTCACTCAATGAATTAAACGATAAGTTAAACGCAATAATGGAACATTTAGGGGTAAAGAAAGTATCAGAAAAAGAATATATGGATATGCCCGAAGAAGAAAAAGACGCCGTTGATGAAGAAAGTATGAAAGAAAGTAAGAAAGAATAATGGATTGGACAAAAGATTTTATAGAAACTTTTAAAAATAGCAAGGAACTCAAGGACTTAGAAAAAGAAAAGTTCTTTGGAAATGTTCAGTTAAATTTTTATAATGGAAAGGTAGTAGCGATAAATAAGTATCAGACAATCAAAATACACGGATAATTCTAAAACAGAAAGCCGTATAAAGTAAACCTACAATTTGTAGGAACTCTATACGGTTTTTTTATTTAAGGAGGTAGGTATGTTGGAAAATCAAGGTAAAGCCGATGAAAAGGAAACCTTGACCCAAGAAGGTCAAGAGCAAGAAACTCAGACTGAAGCCAATGAGGTAAATCAGCCTGAGGGTAACGAGGGTAAGTTGTATGCTGGAGTATTTAAGACGCCTGAAGAACTTGAGCAGGGCTATGTCAATTCTAATCGTGAAGCGACACGCATGGCTCAAGAAATCAAAAGGTTAGTCCAGCAGGCAAGCACACCAAAGGAAAAGGAAGCGGTAGCGGAGGAAATAACAGACCTTACCAAGCACTTTGACCCTGAAACTGCTAAGATTTTGTCTGGGTATGTTAAGAACATGTTGAAAACTGAATTTAGTAGTTTTCAGGAGAGTTCTAAAAAACAGACAGAATTTCAGAGTCAGGTATCAGATGTTTGGGAGGAAACTAAGAAGGAATTTCCTGACGCCGCAAATCCTCAAAGTAAGCTATACTCCAGAGCAAATGAAATACTATATGAACGGGGATTAGCTGAACAGACTCCTGATGGTGGTGTAAAACTTCTTACTCCTTTCGCATACCGTATTGCTGTTGAAGCGGCTTCCGTAGAGTTGGGTAAGCAGGCTTCGGAAAACGCTGGAACAAATGCAAAAAAAGGTCAGGCAGGTGCTATACAGGGTAAAGGGTCAAAAACTTCATCTGGTAAATTGACCTATGACCAGTATAACAAATTGTCTGATGACGAAAAAGACGCTTACGATAAACAAACAACAGGGAGATAAGAAATGTCTACTTTAAATCTTCACACCTATGCTTCTGGTGCTGGCGAGTTTGATTACGCCATACCAGAGTTTTGGACCTCGCGACTTTACGATGATGGTATTCGTAAGGCATTTTGGGGTTCAAGGTTTGAAGGTAAAGAAGGTTCAAGCAAACCCATCATAATTAAAGATGATTTTGCTAAGGGTCCAGGAGATGCTATACATTTTCAGACCATGAGCCAACTCATTTCTTCAGGTGTAACAGGCGAATCTACACTTGAAGCAAATGAAGATAAGCTGTCCATGAGCCAGTTTGACCTTACGGTTGATTGGATTAGGAACGCTGTATCTTTTACTGAAAATCTTGAAAGGAAAGTAAACTTTAGTATAGTTCAGGTAGCAAGGAAAAGGTTATCAGATTGGTTGTCCAGATACATAGATGAAGGTATGGACACTCAGCTTATAACAACCGAATCACCTGATACTATTTATTCTGGCGATGCTTCTACCGAAGCTACATTAGGTGATAATGATACTTTCGGAACAGAAGAAATTGACAGGATAAAATTAGCACTTCAGAGAAAAGGTGCTATACCTGTATCCGTTAAGATGAAGGATGGCGAAGAACTTGATATGTATGGTATCGCCATATCTGAAATTGACGAGTATTGGCTAAAGGGTGATAGTGTTTGGCAACAGGCTCAGAGAGAATCTGGGATAAGGGGTAATGAGAACAGGATATTTACAGGTGCTTTAGGGGTATATAATGGTTGTATATTATATGTCCGTAAGTCAGTAAAATCTGGTTATAATATCCAAGGCTCACCTTTAAGACCAGAGTGTAGGCTATACACAGGTATAGCTTCAACAGGTGAAACAACTGTTACTGTAGGTTCTAATTCCAAAGCTAATTATACAAAGTTCTTCCCAGCAACAGGGACACTTCGTATAGATAGTGAGGATATAGCTTATACAGCTAAGACAGTTACTACTTTTACCATAGCTAATGGGACAAGGGCTCAGAACGGAACAACTGGTGCTGCCCATACCGCAGGTGCATTGATTACTTTAAGAAATGTATCTACGCAGATAGGCTTTGGTGCTGAAGTAGCAGTCAGAGGTTGGGGGATGAAACCGACTCCAATTTCTCAGAGTTATGATTACGGTTTTGAGAACGGCGTTGGGATTAAAGCAATCTTCGGACAGGTTGCCGTAAAAGATACTCTGTCAGCTTGTAAGAACTATCTTTTAATGAAATCCTATGCTAAAAACCCAGGCACTATATAAGGAGATAAAGCCATGAAGAAATTACTTATTGCTTTAATCGTCCTTGGGTTGATAGCTATAGGGACTACGGTTTCTAACGCTGATTCCACGAGGACAATACCTCATAACTTTAGGGCCTTTGCCGCAGACACAGAAGGCATACCAGGTGGCACTATATACAGGATTACAGGCGTTGCTACAGGAAGCAACTCTGTTTTCGGTATATACAATGTGGCTACTTTGGAAGAAGCTGCTGTAACTGTTTGTGCGGTTGAAGGTGGCGAAGCTACCTCAGGCGACCCTCTCCCTCATTACTATTTTGGGGAAGAAGGATTACAGTTGAACGCAGGTTTTACTGTAGTGGTCTATAATTGCACTATAGTTGTGGAGTATCTATAAACACTTATGGGGAAGGGGCAACCCTTCCCCATAATACAAGGAGATAAGATGAAAAAATTACTATTAACACTACTCATTTTAGGGATATTTACCTGCCCTGTATTTGCTGACAGGAATACTCCTACTATTACAGGGTATTCAGCTACCGCACAGATAAAAACAGGTGATTGGAAGATTTACAGGATTACATTTATAGCTACCGCTAATGCTGGTAATTTCGCTATATATGATATTTTAAGCACTACAACTCCGAGTGACGCTACCATAAAGACAGAGGGAAGCGAAGCTACTTCGTTAAATGGTAAAAACTATGACTTCACAGGTAAACCACTTGAAGGGTCAACAGGTCTTTATCTTGTAGTCAACGACGGAACAGTAGTATTGGAATACGAATAATGTTTGATATTCTGTTAGCGTTATTTTTGCTATTATCACCCATAATACTGTTACCAGCGATAGGTAATGTTACTGCTCTACAATTCTATCAATTTGGTGTGATAGACAGCAGGAATACCTATTTACAGTTACAGTTTTTTCAGGTGGGGTCTATAGTGCTGTATCTTTCAAGTTTTTTCTGTAAGAAACAAAGGGTATTTAAGGATAACTATCTCGTATTATTTATCTTGGCGTGTATTGTAAGTATATTCCTACACCCCATATCAATAAAATCATTTCCTAATATACTGTTGGGATTTTTACTCTACAAAACGGTATATGAATATTCTTTAGATATAAAGAAAATCCTGTTTCCTGTTTTTTTAGTATGTATGATGAATTTTACTTTTGCCGTAATACAATCCCATGGTATAGGATTTATATATAATTCAACAGGCAGGATTGACGGATTGATGAAAATATCCACTCATTTGGGGGTATATCAGGCGTTGAGTTTCCCGATATGCCTTATGCTTAATCCAGTCCTATGTGTATTTCCTTTGATTAGTCTGTATTTAGCACACTCGCATACTGCGTTCATAGCAATATCCGCAGGATTGATTTACTTATTCAGGAAGAAAATACTGTATATAGGGTCGGTAAGTTTTCTATTTATAATAGCATTAGCGACAATACTTGTTGTTAAGAATTGGAATTTAATGCTTGGTGAATTTGAAACAAGACTATGGATATGGAGAGAAACTTTTTATAGACTTACATTTTGGGGTCATGGATTTGTAAAGTTTGATATTTTGAGGGAAGGTATGGGTCATTATGAAAGTCCTTACAATGTCTATCTGAGTGTGCTATATGCTTTAGGGGTATTAAGCATACCTTTATTTATATGGCTTGCTAACTTAATACAAAAAGCATTTACTAAAAAAGACTTTGCTACACAGATGATTTTTTCATCTTGTATAATACTTTTATTCGCAGGACTTCGTATGTCAATAATGGATTTTCCGAGGATAGCTGGAACTGCTATCGTATTATTCGCATTGTTAAAAACAAGATAGGGGGGTTGTATGGTTTTGCTTAAATATGTTGGGTCAAGGTCGTTTACAAAAGTGATGTATAACAGGAAACCTTATGTCTTTAAAAAAGATACTAATTTTTCGTGTGAAGTGCCACAGGATTTAGTTGAGTGGTTAGCCCAATACGCAAGGGGTCAATATCAGGTATCACCGACTAAGGTTGAGATAAAGACAGTAATCAAAGAAGTAGAAGTGCCTAAAAAACTCATCTGTGATGTATGCGGATTTGAAGCAAAGACCGAACAAGGTCTTTTAGTCCATGGTAGAAAACATAAAAAGGAGGAAAAATAATGTCAAGACAAATGCTTTCAGAACAGGAAAAAAGGTTCTTATCTTTCTTAAACCTTGAGGAAGAAACCGCTAAATTGAACAAGGAAAAAACAAGGTTGATTAAAGATGTGTCAACAGAGAGTAAGAAATTATCTGATTTGGTTGAAAAGGGCTTACAGATAGAAAAGAAAGCTCAGGATATATTATCGTCAGCTAAAGTATCAGCAGAGTTAATCCTGAATAGGTCTGATAAGACTGAAGATGAAATAAACTCAAAGAAGTCAGAAGCAATAGGGAAGATAGCAGAGCTTGAAGCTACAAAAAAGGAATATGAAAAAAAGATAAAATCAACCGAAGGATTGGAGAAAAATCTCAGTTTAGAGAATAAGGTCGTGTCTGAATTAAAATCTAAACTATTAAAATTAGTAGATTTGATAAAAGACACAATGAAATGAGGTAATTATGCCCACATTTGGATTACAACTAAGCACGATTAGAAGTCGTGTTATGGACTATGGCAATATAAAGAATATTGAGGGTGCGTCTGATAAAGCCGATATAGCCATAAATGACGCTATGAGGAAGTTAGCAGGTGAAAGGCGTTGGTATGCCCTTAGGCGTCAAGGCACGATAACACCTATTACTGACACCCAAAGCTATGTCTTAACAGGTATGTCAGGATTTAACTACCCTGTAAGGGTGTATTATATCTCAAATGGCATAGAACAACCGATAGACATAGTAAATGAAAGTGAGTGGGCAGATATGAACGATAATGACTCGTCAGGCGACCCGTCAATCTGTGCGTTCCTTGAAATATCAGGTGCTATGAAGTTATATCTATCACCATTACCGTCGTCAACATTTATCAGTCAATATACGAGTATATATATTGATTATGATAAAAAACCAGATGAACTTTCAAGCGATACTGATGTTCCTGAAATACCGCCTACAAACTGTCAAATGGTTTTAGTTTATACCGCTGTGGCTGAATTGCTTGCTAAACAGGGCGACTCTACAGGTATGCAGATGTGGGAAGCAAAAGCTATGAAAGAATTGAATAAGTATTTTACTAATGATATTAACTTCAGGGGTGCGAAGTTTCAAAGGGGTAAACCTATGTTCGGGATAATGGGTGGTAGTGCTTCAGGATTAAAAAGGGATTATAGATGATAAAAAAGACTTTAACAATAATCAATGATTTTTCAGGCGGTCAGGATACAAAGACACCTATAATAGCTATGCCTTTGACTAAAAGTCCTAATATGAGGAATTGGCATTGTGCTGGTGTGCCTAATAGGTTAAAAAAACGTGGTGGGTATGCTAAAGTCAATTCATCTACGGTTGAGTCAGATAATCTTGATGCGTATTATTCACCAGGATACCAGACTACTGATTATGCTTTAAGAGATACCACCGCCCATACCGAGATTTCACAGGGATTTAAGGCAAATACATCTGATACTGTAACACAGATAAAGCTATGGTTAAAATCAGAAGGAACACCAGCAGGGACAGATACCATAACACTTGAAATACATACTGACGCTTCAGGCGTTCCGTCAGGGACACCCGTAGCAAACGCTACTGCTACCGCAGTTGACATATCAGATAGTCTTACATCAAGCTACGCTTGGATTACTTTTACATTTGCTACAAAACCGACTTTAGTATCAGGGACACAATATCATTTAGTATTGACAGGTGCTTTTACTGTAAGTGCTGTAAATTATGTAGAGTGGGGAGTTGATGATTATGATATAATCTTCCCTGACGGGTCAATGTCAGTATATGACGGGTCAACTTGGGTAACAGATAGTCTTTATGACGCCTGCTTTGAAGTCTATGTCACAGGCGGTGAAAAAGGTAATGACGGGGTGGCTTTATGGGATTTCTGGTCTAAAAATATGTTATTAGGTGTGTTTGGGACTACATTTTATAAAATGGATAAAGACTCCACAGGCGACCCTGACGGTGTATGGGACGTAGTAAG
>Ga0222682_1000282_pt1 | contig 11956 bp, 11 predicted proteins | sample AntAcemetage1008_FD_179812 | JGI IMG/M metagenome (GOLD analysis project Ga0222682, IMG submission 179812) | Saline water microbial communities from Ace Lake, Antarctica - #1008 | ecosystem: Environmental > Aquatic > Non-marine Saline and Alkaline > Saline | place: Antarctica: Ace Lake...
TATGAATAACACAAAACTAGAAAAGTTTATAGGTGGTGTTATAGGTAATTCTAATAAAATATTTACTAGAGATTTTTCAGAGGGATTAAGAGCCTTAAGGAAAACAAAAATAGATATGGATAAAGTAGTATCTGGTATAGATGATGCATTTACAAGTCCTGCTGGAAAAGTTGATTTACCTAAGAATACTATAGGTATTAATTTTTCTTGTTTTATAGTTCCTAGAATACAAAAAGAACTTTATGAGTTAGCTGTTTTGTTAAAAAAGAATAAATATAATCCTATATTTAATTACTTTCAAAATGAAAAAAGATTAGAAGAATCTACTACTAAAGGAGATTTTCCTATTCATTATTTTGATAGTCCTAAAAATGTTGTAGGGTTTCATAAGGCTTGTTCGGGAGTGGTTAGTATGAGATATCATTCTATGATATTAAGTTTAGCTCAACAAACTCCTGTAGTAAATATATCTAGAGATGAATATCAATACTCAAAAGTAAAGGCTATTATAAATGAAACTAAAATAGAAAACTTAGGTATAAGTTTCCCTGAAACTACTAGGGATAGTTTATACTCTATTTTAATGAAAGCTATAGAAACTCAGCCAACTAAGTTAAAAGAAATAAATGATAAATGGAGACCTAAAGGAAATCTAGCTATAAAATATTTGGAGGGTTTAGAATAATGAAAAAAAGTGGATATATTCAAGGTTATTATGGGTGGGGAGATAGTATATATCAATATCCTTTTTTAAAGGAACTAGCTAAGAATTATAAAACACTATACCTGAGAACACCGTTTCCTCAGTTATTTGATACTATACCAAATATTATATTTATAAGACCACCATCTACTCACTTGGCAACTTGTAAAAAATATATGGAAAAATATGAAACTCAGTATAAGAACATAAAGGATATAAATCCAACTGAGAGTGTTATATTTCATTATCAAAAGGCACACAAAAGAGATATAGGTATGAGTGAAGCATTTAACAATGTAACACCAAAATTAAAAAATAGACCTATAGATTGGTCTATACCTATAAAACCTTCTTGGATTAAAGAAGCACAAACTGTTATGAACAGTATAAATACTCATAAGAAGATTTGTCTAATAAAACTACCTTCTGTTAGAAAAGAATGGTTTAACATAGCTAGAGTTGGAAAAGTGGACTATTTTCAATATATAGTTGATAAATATAAAGATGAATATTTCTTTATTTCTTTAGGTAATAAAGCAATAGAAACACCTCTAGGGGAAGTTCATGGTATGGATTTAGTTTTAGAAAATGCTGAGATATCAATGAATGGAATTCTAGCATTAACATCAATGGCAGATTTAGTTGTTGGATATCATAGTTTCTTAATAGCTAATGGAATAGCTACGGGAACTAAAACCTTTTGTATTTTTGGTGGATATATACGACCTGACTTATGGATAGACAGCGAGAGAATGGATATGAATAAAATAGCTTATGTTTCTCCTGAACCATTCTGTAATTGTTTCAATAGACACCATAAAGAATGTAACAAAGAAATTCCTTTAGAGATTATTGATGAAAAGTTAGAGGGGTTACTAATAAAAACAGAAGAGGATTCAGAATTGTCTCCGACAACACCTGTTATTAGACCTATAAAGAAAAACTTATTGATAAGTAGAATAAGAGCAGAAAGATGTGAGGTTATAGCCGACAACAGTTGGATTAACAGTAAATTTAATATATTTACTGTTGACCATACTGCAATTAGACCTTATAAGGATTTAGGGGATAAGTTTGTTAGTTGTTATCAGTTCCCTCACTCATTTATGCACTTAAAAAATCAATATGTAGATACTCAGAAAAAAGAAATTTTTGACTTCTGTGAAGAAATACTATCTGCTAATAAGATTGATTTAGTTATTAATTCACACCCACTACACACTTATAATACTCAAATGAAAAAAGCTTGTGATAAACTAGGTATTAAATGTATAAATACAGAAATGTTCTGCGATAGTAAAATGATATTTGATTGGAATGGAAGTCAATATACTAAAGGAAACGAAATATATGATTTTGTAAATGAGATACCTAAAATAACAGATAGAACAGTTATAGACTATCCTAAAACAACAAGACAACCACAACCTAAGACAATCAGTAAAGGAGAATTTTTTAGGAAATATGGTCTTTCTGATAAAGGAAATCATATTGTTATGTTAGGTCAGTTGATGTGGGATATGAGTGTTATTCAGGGTGTTAATAAAGAATGCTCTTCTTATAAAGATTATGTTAGTGTTGTGTTAGAGAATAATCCTCAAGTTACTTTTATTGTAAAACCTCACCCTTTAGATATTAAAAAGGGTAGTTCTGAGTTTATTAACATTTGTAAAAAATTCCCTAATACAGTTCTTGTAAATGAAAGCTTAGATAGTTTATTTGATATATTTGATTACTTCACTTCATTCTCCTCTACGAGTATATTTGAGGGGTTAATGAGAGGAAAGAAATTTGCTACTATGGGATTTCATTTCTGTAACAATGACAGTTTAGTTTATCAGATGAGAGTAAATCATAAAACTAGAGACTTAGATTTAAAATTAAAAAGTTTAGTTATAGATAAAGAGTTATTAGAGAGATATATTTACTTTATATGTAACTACTATACTATTTATGCTAACTCCGATAAATTGTTTTATAGATTGACAATGGATAGTTCTGAATACTTTAAACTAACCCTATAGGGAGGATTATGAAAAGTGATTTTATCGTTTGTGGTTTTGTGACTAGGAATACTTGTTATGAGAAGATAGTAAAAAAATATTTACTTAAATCTCTTAAACAATTTGATATTCCTTTTCATATAGAACAAACAAAAGATTTGGGTAGTTGGATTAGAAACACTTCTCAAAAACCTTCTGTTATATTAAAGTGTTTAGATATGTTTCCTGATAAAAATATAGTTTATTTAGATGTAGATTGTTCTATAAAAGCTTACCCTTCATTATTCAATGAAATTCCAGAAGAATATGATATGGGAGTACATTACTTAGATTTAAAAAAATACTATGATACCGATAAAGAAGAATTATTAAGTAGTGTATTATTCCTTAGAAATAAACCTAGAACATATAATCTAATTAAGAAGTGGAAAGAGAGATGTGGAAGGGGTATTTTTTGGGAACAAAGGGAATTAGAGAAGATAGTCGAGAAAGAAAAGATTGATATATATGAATTACCATTTAATTATTCACATATTTTATCCTTACCTAAATCTAGGGCATATGTAAAATTTATACCTCCAACTATAGTACAGTGCCCTGTTTCTGGTGTTAATCACTAAAAGGTGGTAAATACCTACATTTCCTACTTGTCAAACCCCCGCAAACGCCCGCAATTAGCTTTGCAGGGGGTGTTTTACTCTACCCTATACCTACCTATACCCTAGTATAAAGAGGATAGGTGATTAGCCGAAAAAACATGATTATAGATGAAATAATTCTTTTTATTTGTAGTTGAACTAGAAGAAGTGATAAAATAGTCTCCCTCGTATGCAGTAGCTCCCGCATTTCTAATAGTAACATAAATTACACTATTATAACTACAGAAAGCCCAGTCTTCATTCAATAACTCTGTACTTGACATAGAGAGTAATCCTATTACACTATTTCCAGGAATTATATAAAAAGCTTCAGCTACAGTAACAGGAGTTGTAGTTGAAGATATTCTCACCCAATATTTAGACACCGCATTAACAGTAGTAAGACCCCAATCATCTGGAGCTGTCCAAGTAATCCTTCCATCGCTTTCAAAGTTATCCGTATCATCATCTAAATCATTATCATTTGCTGTCATTGCATTCCAATCATTTATTGCAGAACTCTCATCATAATATTCTACCTTCAAAGTATTATTACTTCCAGGAGTATCAAATTCAAATTTAACTCCAGAGAAAGTAGCACTAAGACCTACATATAAATAACCATCTGTAGTTGTTATTAAATCAAATGAAGTTCCACCTTCAGTTCCTGCCTCTGTAGTATTATCTGTATATGTAGTAGGTTCATATGAATATACCTTATCAAATGTAGTAGCTGATTCAGAATCTGCTTGACCTCTATTTTCTATAGATTTATCATCTATACATAATTGATTTATAGCATCATAGGAATAGTTATCAGGAGTTATCTTCCAAATACTATATCCAGTTTCTTCGTGTAAGTGAGTCCAATCACTATAATCTGTTAGAGTATTACCTAACAACACATCTCTAGTATATTCTCTAGTATATGAAGAACCTAAATCTGAATAAAGACTTGTTATTTCGTTTTTATCAAATGCCGCCTTTGCAATCAATCCTTCTAATTGAAGCACCATAGAATTAAGTAAATCTATTTTATCTGTTGTAGCTAACGAACTGTTTATTTTGTATATTTCCATACTTATTCTCCCTTATTTTTTGTTTTTATTTTACCATTTAAAATTTTATACAAGTTATAATTTCTAAAATCTTTAAAATCTTTTTCTTCTATAAAAATTTCTGTTAAATTATATTCTACCCCCTTCCAAAAATCAGAGATACTAGCTGTATTATCTGGAAATTGTTTTTTTAAATAACCATCATCAGAAAATAAAAACTCTATATTACCGTTCTCTTTATTATATCCTAATAACATATTAAGCCACTCTCCTTCTCATTTCTATAATATAGTCAAGTTGATTTACTCCATTTGAACCAAGTTGATATAAGTCTATAAATCCATCACTTACATCATGAGATAAATATCTCATAGCTCCAAACATTTTTACATCAGTTACTTCAGTATCAGAAAACTTATCCCAATAAATTTCTGGATAAATTGAACATACTAAATTCCAATCACTTGAAGTAGTAGCTTTTGAGCATTTTCCAGGAACAAAATAAGTCATATCTCCAGTAGATAAGTTTTTAGTATAATTACTTACCGAATCTTCTATAAAATTTGTCATCATATAGTTTCCAGTATCAGTATATAATGCACTATATATATTTATATTCATTCTAAAAGCATTTATTATACACGATACGTTATCTATTGGTATATCTGAATCACCTGGTAAATCTATATCTAAATAATATTTATCGGTATCTAAAGGGGAATCTGGCATAGTCTCATTTCCAACGTCAATAATGTTAGAAATACCAGAAGATAATATTACAGCATCTCCATCAGCATCTTTTATTCTTATTCCATATACACTCATTTAAAAATTCCACTCCTTTAAAAATACAGCATAATTTACAGAAGTTATCCCTCCTGTATTTCCTATACTATATACTGTTTTAGTTACGGACATTCCATCGAGAATAATATAACAAGTAGCAGCCCATAACCTTATAGATGTTAAAGAATCACCTATCCTATCCCATCCAAATATTGGAAAAATAGATATTATACCGTCCCAAGTAGATATAACTCCACTGGTTCTAGCACCTGGAGTATGTACTGTCATAACTCCAGTATCATCATCTTTTGTATAATAAGTATAATTACTATCTGTTAAATACATAGTAGGAAAGTATCTTTTATTTGGGTCTGCAACATCACTAAAATAAATTCCGTCAGCTTCCCAAGTTATATTTCCCGATGGTAAAATAATAACACCTATTTTTGAAACATCTATTCCTGCAGTTCCTGGTAAGTCTATATCTAAACCATATGTATTATCACTTACATTTAATGCATTTGGCATTGATGCTGTTCCACTACTAATTATTGTTATCATATCAGGACTTAAAATTAAATTATTTGTCCCATCTCCTATTTTTATTCCATGAGTAAAAGTAGATATTTTAGACGTAACGAATATAAATTCACCACTTAGTCCATCTTCTCCTTTAATTCCTGGGTCTCCTGGTTGTGCTACTATTCTTGTAGCACCATACTGTCCACCGTTTGTAGATTCCCCACCATCTCCCCCATATGTTCCTGTCCCTCCAGCAGAGCCAGTATTATTGTAATACCAACCTATTGTTACAGAGCCACCAAGACCACCTGCACCTGCAGAACCTCCCTCCCCTCCATTTCTTAATAAAGTTCCTTTTTCAATTAAACTATAATAAGTGATAGATAAATCACCTGCATCTCCGCCTTGTCCACCCTGTCCTCCACCGCCTCCACCTGAATAGCAAGCTTTACCATCTACTAAATCTTGATACCTTCCAGCAGTACCATTAGTTGCATCTGCTCCATCACTTCCTGAAGAATTTATAGTTCCTACATTATTTAAATTATAAGCAAGTATTGTTATATCACCGCAGCTATATCCTCCAATACCTCCTGCCCCCCCATTTCCTCCATTTACATAAGCTGTTCCACCACCACCTGCTATATTTGCTACAACACCACCTCCTGCTGCCCCGCTATATCCCCCATCTCCTGCATTTGTTCCAGAACTTCCAACATTACTGTTTCCTCCAGTAGTAGAAGTTCCAACTTCTGTAGCTCCTGCAGTTCCACGAGTTCCTATCGTAACTCCCACAATAATTCCATTATTTAATAAGGTATCTGCAACTTTAATTGTATAACCACCAACATTGAGAGTTATACCTACATTTATAGTTAAATTATCATATTCTTTATTTTCTGTTAAAGTAGTATTTGAAGATATTGTAACATCTCCATCAGAACCATCACCATATATTCCAGCCATTTAAAAATCTCCTTTAATAAACATATTTTTTACATAGAATCATATAGTCTACTGTTTCTACTCCATTTGCACCTATAGAATATACAAATTCATCTTTTGGTGATACAGATACTTTGTCTCCACTTGTAGTGGTAGTTTTAGCGGTACAATAACAAGTAGCTGCAAAAATCTTTATATCAGTTACATTTGTTTGCCCTAGTATTTCCCAATAACAGCTTGGAAAAGCACTTACTACATAATGCCATTTTGAGGGATTACTTAAAGTTCTATCACCTACTGTATGCGTTGTCATAACTCCAGTAGATAAGTTTTTAGTATAATAGGAGTAAGTATCGTCTAACATTTTAGTTTGAAGCCAATAGTAATTAGGAGTAGTATGAGCATACTCTCTATAAAACCTACCATCCCATTTAACAGGTGTAATCAATACTGACAAATCCGCTACTGGTATTGATGCAGGTAAACTGACAGTACCATAATATTTATTAGTATCTACTAATACAGTTGGCATAGTTAATCTTCCTGCACTAATCATAGTTCCAATATCTGAATTCAAATAACATCCATCTCCATCTTCATTCAATATTTTTATTCCATAATCACTCATGATAATAGTCCTATTTCAACTCTTAAATTACTAGAAGAATCATATACCTTAATAACTTCATTTGCACCATCTAAATAAACCTTTCCAGCAGCACCAACGTTTACTGTTCCTGTAAAATTACCTGATGTTGCATTAATAGCACCCGTTACAGCTAAATTCGTTCCATTCCAAGTTAGTTTATTTCCTGAATCTTTTCCAATAGATAATTTATAAGTTCCACTATCATCTCCAACCCAAAATCCTGTACCTGTATCATAAGCAGTTTGTCCTATCTGCAAAAGACCTCCAGAACCTATAGTTATAGATGAACCTGCATATATATCACCACCATCTATTGAGGTTGTATCTGAACTATGAGACCATCCAGCAATAGAACTAGCCAATAATCCTCCTATCGTAGATGTAGCTGTAATACTCCCTGTAATAGCTAACGTACTACCATTCCATTGTAAATCACCAGAAGAACCACCTAAATAAAAATTACCAGAACTATCCATATACGTTTTCCAATTAGAACTATCATAATAACCTAGATAATCTGCACCTAGATATAATCCTTCTCCATCGGGAGTTGTTGCAGTATCAATCATTCCATTATTATCTGTAATACCTGCTGATGATATTTCATTCCAAGAATCACTATCATAAATATAAGTAGTATTATCATTATCTGTATCTATCCACATATCTCCATCTTTAGGAACATTTATATCACCAGAACTTCCTGGTTCTACAGCTTGATAAAAAGTTACAGAAGCATTACCTCCCGTTATAGTTATATCACCTTTTATTTTTAATCCATTAGTAGAGTCGTATTTTAAATAAGAATTTGTTTCACCTATTGCTATTCCATATAAATCATCAGCATAACCTAAAAATCCATTAAGATTACCTAATCTAACTTTAGTAGAAGTAGAATCCCAAGGACTTCCAGTATGAGTTAAAACATTAATATAGGGAGAATTAGGGTCGGAAGCTGTTAAGTAAATAAGTCCATCTCCGCTTTGTTTATAGTTAATAATTGCAGTTCCTTTTTTCCAAATAGGATTTGTGTCCATAGAATAATCGGAGTTTTTATCTCTAGTTACTGTATAAGTCGGAGCTGAAGCTATATTAGTAACTTCTAGCCATTCATCATTAGTTCCATCTTTTATTCTTAATATATCTCCAACAGCGAAAGTTGTATCTCCAGTTATAGTTAAAGTAGATGCATCTAATGCAGTCATATCTATATCTAATACATCACCATTAGTAACTAATAAATTCCCGCCTACAGAAGAAACAGAGTCATATTCAAAAACACTTGAAGTAATTTTTCCTCTAGCTCTAATATTACCAAACTCTGCATCTCCACTATCTTTTATTTGAAATCCAGAACCTAAAGCTCCACTAGAGAAATTACTTGATTGTATTGAGTTAGGTAATAGTCTCATATTACCCACTCTACCTTCTGTTCCTGTAAACTTAGCTAATTCTTTACCATTTTCATCATATAAGAATACACCCTTTTGTCCAAATTTAGCAAGTATATTATCATCAGTATCATATAACTGAAGAGAATCACTATTCAATTCTAAACTTCCTTGAGTATTAGTTATCTTTAAATCTTCATTTAACCTTATATTTCCTATTATATTATCCGCTAATATAGGGGATATATTGTTTCTTAATAACTCTATAGTATCTTCTTCAAATCTATCTCTAAATCCGTATAGTTTATATTCTTTTAGATTAACTATGTAAGCATTCCATCCATCATCTTTATCATTCTGTATATAAGCTGTAATTCCAGGTTTTGGAACAACTATTTTTGCAATAGTTAAATCAGATTTCTTATATGAATTTTCTATACTTAATCCTTCTTTACTTAGAGTAACATAGAATAATTGAGTAACATCATCAAAAGGAATTAATAAACCACTTACATCTGTATCTAATTCAAATAATTGACCTCCTGCAGTTCCTTTTCCCAAACTAACATTTACTTTATCTGTTATAGGACTTCCTGCAGTAACTTCTAACCCCTCATCTATAGTAGAAGGTAATGTTTCTCTTAATAAAGTTTCTATAGAAGTAACTATTTCTCCAACAGAAGCAGAATATCTACCTCCACTTGGAATAATAGAATCTCTATCTAATTGATTTTTATAATTAGAACTGGTAGAAAAAGTTACTCTTTTATCTATCTGTTCATTTATTAATTGAAATAGGCTTTTATGTGTAGTCATTCTTTCTTATTCCTTTAATAATCGTTTTAGTAATCTGATTTCCCCTCTTGTTTGATGATATTCTATCTCTACTTCTTTTAAAAATCCTTCTTTCTCTTCTAATAATTTTTCAAGTTCTTCTTTTTTAATTTCCACACTTTTCTCCTTATTCTGTTTCTTCAGCAGATATTTTCATTTTATTAAACTTTAATAATTTTTTTTCTAGTTTACTAGTATTTTTTAACTCATTCTCCCAAACTATTAAAGTTTTATAACCATACTTTTTATATGTTTTTATTCTTAATTTATCTTTTGTTATGGCTTTTGGTAAATTATGCCAATAGTCTCCGTATAACTCTATTATTTTCTTTTGTCCATTACAATTAACGAAATCAGGATTAAAATGTTTTATCCAAATTTTTCCATCTCCAACATATCTATATTCTTTAGGGAATAAAATATTTAAAATATTTCTTAATTTTTTTTCAGGGATATTAGGTAAAGTTCTATATCCAGCAAATAATATTTCTCTATCTTTTTTATTTGACCATCTTTTTATCATAGCCAATGATTGTTTATCTCTATAATCTTCTCTAGACCATAAAATTTTAGCTGTTTCTTTTCCACGCTTAGATAATAGCTCTAAAGTTTCTGAACTAAAACAATCTTTACCTAATCCTTTATTCCAAGATTTATGACCTTTTAATCCATCACTAATTTTTTGTCTTTCTTCTAAACTCTTTTTTCTTCCGAACTGAGCTTTTGCAATTAAATCCTTTGCTTTTTTAGTATGTTTTTTTTCATACATAGGATTATTAATTCCTTTACTATTTAAAATCCCTGTTTTATGATTATATTTATTTCTACAAGAATAACAATATTTAGAAGTTTTCTGTATTCTATTTTCGCAATTAGGATTACTACATTTCTTTTTTTTCATTATTTTCCTCTACAGTAATATTAAGTAACCATCCCTTACATAATTCTTCAAACATAGATACGGGGAATTTACAACCAACTCCAGCTGATGTTGATATAGTTATTTTAGAATTACAGAAATTTCCATCTCTAAAATCCGAAAATCTATAATCTACATCAGATACATCTGCATTTTTAAAATTACAGTTTCTAGCATCACAGTATCTAATCCAAGCTCTACCTACAAATTTAGCACTATTAAAATTACAGTTTTTCATATTACACCTTAATAAAGAAACTATATCATCATCATTCCCTATAAGACAATTAGAAAAATTACATCCAGAAATATTATCATTTTCTCTGTTCATTTTTTTAATTATTGCATAAGAAAAGTCTTCACCTGCGATAATCTTCCCTTCTATTAGGGAGGATATATCTATTTTATTTTTTATATACTGTTTAATCTTTTTTCTTACTACTGCTGTTATCGTTTCCATACCAAACCTCCTTTAAGGATAATACGCTAATACTAGAGAAAAGAAATTATCCGTTTCTTTTATACTCTCTATGAAATAGTTTCTATCTATTCCATTAAATGGTTCTATAATTCTTACAGTAGCACCTATTTCGAGGTGAGGGCAGTACAATACTTCTTCTGATATTTTATTATGGTCTTTAACAAATTCATATAAATAAGATTTAGCTAGTGTATCTGATTGAGTTTGACTATACAATACATTCTCATCTACTTTATTCATCTTAAATAACCTATCTCCTAATTTTGGAAGAAGTTTATTATAATCATATAAGGTAGTATCCCCTTCTACTTCTTTAACAACCATAGTTCCTGTAACATGGCTAGAAGTTATACCTGTTACCCCTGTTAAAGTAGTACCTGTTTTACCCGTGTATGCAAATTCATCAAAAGTTTCATCTCCATTATCAATATATATAGTTCCAGAACTATCAAACCCCTCAGTAGAGAGAACAGAAACAGTTGTCGAAACTGCAGTTACACCCGAACTAAGATAATTAGTTGGTATTAGTGTTATATCTGACTTTAAAACGATATCATCATAAGCAGATATTTCTGTTATAGCTGTAACCCAAACACCATCTTTATAATCTAGTTTCCCTACATTTTGTAATATTAGTTTCAAATACCTAGCTTGAAACCCTATACCCAAGGAATCTTCCTCAAACTGTATAGCTTCTCCGCCTGTTAATTCAAAATTTCTAGCTTCATCAGATATATCATAATAATTAGTTCCATCTGTAGAATATTGCAAAGTTGAAGAAAAAGAAATATCAAAAGTTCTATATTTGTCAGGTTTAAAGAATCCTGCAACAATATCCAAAGCTTGTATATCTTTTATACTACCTAAGTCTAATATAGAATAAACATATCCAGAAGGTGGCTCAGAATAAAATACTGTTTGAACCTGAGTATCCCATCTACCATCTATAACAGAAGCTATATCTTTTAATGCAGTAACAACAGAAAAATATTCATATGTAGCTGTTACTACTGATTCATCAGGATAT
>Ga0222682_1000286_pt1 | contig 11914 bp, 22 predicted proteins | sample AntAcemetage1008_FD_179812 | JGI IMG/M metagenome (GOLD analysis project Ga0222682, IMG submission 179812) | Saline water microbial communities from Ace Lake, Antarctica - #1008 | ecosystem: Environmental > Aquatic > Non-marine Saline and Alkaline > Saline | place: Antarctica: Ace Lake...
GTATAGATTACATACTAATATTATAGAACATTTTGTAGTATTTGCTAGATAAAATGTGTGCATAGGGGTGGTTATTTGTTTATTTTATGTTTAATGATAGTGTCTCTACTAATAGTACTATGTATTATTTACGTGGCTTATCTAATGGTAGTATATCTATTATGTAATGATAATATATCTATATCTACTGATAGTACGTACTTACTGTATGGTATCGTGGTCCACTTGTAAAATTCGGACAGAAAATGTTTATTAAGGACCTTATATACAGTGTGTAGGTATACGCACATATACAAAGTTATAGGGGTACCCCCTATAAACTCTTGGTATTATTAACTATTAGATAAAGGAGGTAGTAATATGTGGTGGATGTTACAGATAGTAGGTTGTATAGGTGTTGCAAGTGCACAAGTAGTTAATCGAAAGTATGGTGTATGCATTACATCTTGGATAGTTTATTCAATGATTGCAATGTCAATCACTTATTTTTCATTTGCAAAGTCGTACGCAATCGCACCCTCATTCTTTAGTGCGTGGTTCATAGGACAGGTCGCACTAAATGTGGTTGGTTTAATCGTCGCATTTATGATATTCGATGACAAAGTGTCCACGACACAGTTGGTGGGGTTTGTTTTATCCATTGTTGGTGGGTATCTATTGATTAAGTAAGGAGGTAGTACTATGTTAGATTCATTTAGAGAATATTTACGTGGTTTGTTAGAAACAGTGGTATGTCGTTCACGTACAATATCGTCCATTATAGTCAAGGATGGGGTTGTCATTGGTGAGGGAACAAACAACCCAACTTGTAACTGCATTGACAATGCACGTAGTATGGGGTATGATGTAGTGGATGATGGTAAAACCTGTGTTAGGTATCTCCTCGGTGCAAAGTCAGGGGAGATGTTGGACCTCTGCAATGCACAACACGCAGAACGGACTGCAATAAAAAATGCACATGATAAGGGATTTGACTTATCAGATGCATCTATGTATATGACATGTGAATGTCCATGTCATTTATGTGCGACTGCGATAGTAAATGCGGGTATTACACATATCTACATCAAAGATAAGAAAGACTATGACCCTCGCGGTCGAGAAATTCTGAACACAGGAGGTGTTACGATACAAACATGGAAAGTCTAACAACAGGGTGTTGTTGTTGCAAAAAATTTAACTTAGAAATCGGAGATATAGGTAACACGTGTAGATAACCTATAGCATGAAAGGAGAACTACTATGATGAATCGAGATGATTTAGTGAAACTGTTGATGTCCATTCCCCCTGATGCACCTTTACGTATCGCATTGGATGTACCAGCAGAATTCGTAGTGAAACATGGTGTAGTATGGGGGTCTATAGACCGAATCTCCACAGACCCAGACTATGAAGACCCTCGAATAGTAGGAGTAGTACAACCCTACAACGACGAGGAATAAATGCAGAGGGGTAGGGAGAGTAATCCCCCTACTAATGCACAATCTCGGTCCCAAGTCCGAGATAACCTTTAATCAAAAGGAGGTGACAACAAAAGATGCCTAATATGTTTGGAAGAGACGACTTCATTGGGAGTGAGGTAGGGCAGGTACCTATGTCAGATGCGGATAAGTATTATGACCCTGATGGTGTAACGAACGCAGATGTAGAAGAGGAGTATGAAGAAGATGGAGAATACTAACAGTGTAGTTAGATGTAGGCGGTGTAGTGCAGTAGTAGTAGGAAACGAAGTACACTCAGATTACCCTTTGTGTAATCTATGCAAGGGGCCGGCAATACGGTACCATTACAATCGTGATGCGCTGTATAATGTAAGGTTCACACAGTTACAGAAGCACGGGTTCTTGCTTCTTAAGGTTGGTGGTGAAGCAGTATCAGTGAGTTAATCACACTATAATCAGACGGGGTTCATACATGGTTCAAGGAGACTATGGTGAACCCCCTCGCTAAAGGATATGACTGTTGTAGTCGTGTTCTTTATCGAGAAGTAAAAATAAACAGTAAAGGAGGTACGAACAATGCCATTTTTTATCGGAGGAGAACAATTACTTTGCGTAGTAGTAGACTGCCAGAGGAAAAGGGTAGACAATAGCTGCGAAGTATATTCGCCAGAAGGACAGTTGTTTCGTCACAGGATGGGGTATTGTCCCATCCCCGACGCCGGTCCCAACAAAAAAGTTCCCGTAGTACAGGGAGCTAAAATCAGGGCAGGGCAGCAGAAGCATAAGAAGGTTTAGCGGTTCTGTTTGACAATTAGGGAAGTGCGACTAACTGGTTCAAGGAGACGAGTGGTCGCCTTCCTGTCTATATCTATTCATTGAGTAGGTATAGACAGGGAATTTCTCTCTGTATAACCCATTTTATAGGAGGATACATCATGAGACAAATCGAAAAAGAAGCGAAACAGGCATTGTTTATAGTTATCATAATAGTGGCTATAGTCATAACAACTGCCTGGTTGACCAGAAGGGCATTGCTACATCCGAAACCGGCCCCACAGGCGGTCGCTGCTACAGTACAGCAGCACCAGGAAACACTCACGCTCACTGGGCAGTTCCATATTATCAATATCACACCAACTGATAGTGGCATAACAATCGCTTTAGTTAATATCGACTGTGAGGATGGTGGATTTTATACTGTACACAAATACCCTACCGGTGTCCACTATGAAGTAGGTCAAACGGTCAACGCTGAACTCACATTTAAGTACTCTGGACACCATATGTATAAGTTACTTGATTTGAAAATAAAATAGAAAGGGGATGATCGAGTGAAAGTCTTTATAATGACTTACATAGGGTCAGGTTGGATGGCTCTTGCACTTCTATTTATTCTTGCCAACCATAGCTCCTGGGAAGCACGAGTAATAGGCGGAGTCCATCTACTAGTAGGTGCAGGTATTATTAAAATAGGATCAACAAAAAGGAGGTGTTAACATGAGCGGTGTAATAGTTGAATACAAAAACCAGAACAGGATACGAATTGTAGAGAACGCTATTGAAAGGCGTACTCGTGAATACCGCAATGCTAAGATAATAGCTGAAGTCAAGCTGCAAACTGAGCACACCGAGATGGTGGGTTCAGTTGATAGAGGGCCTACAGTGGATCGTTGGTGGTATAAGCACCCTGACCTGAAGTGCTGGAAGAGTAAGAAGCATGCAAAGAAAGGGTGGATGCGTCATTTGCACAGGATAGGTTATCCATCGGTAAGAGCACTTGTAGATAAGTGCATTTACCCCGCCGTAAATTCATTTGAAAGGAGGTAAAATCATTGATTAAAGAGGATGCATATCGTTGGTATTAACTCTATACAACATGGAGGTGATAATGGACAAGATTACAGAATTACCGTCGGGCTCACCTGTTGACTTCAAGTTGACAGTGTGCCCTAGCATTAGTTCGCCTGTAATGCAAGGCGTCTTACATAAATATTGTAGGCTGCCAGGTTGGCAAAGCATACTTACACAGGGCGAGAAGCGAGTCCCCGTGCACTATCCTGTAAGGCTCGCAGTTATTGAGCTTAAGAACGGGCACATGGTAAGGGTTGATGCGAAAAGCATCATTGTAGTTAACAACTAATGGTAAGGAGGATCAAAATTATGTACGCTATCTGTTCAACGGCTAAGGAAGATGTGGCTAAGTGCTTGCAGGAAATGATCAAACAGGGGCGTAAGCTCCCCATAGTCCAGTTTGGAGCAGCTAAGTATAAAGCACTGGAAGCGGATCACTCCAAAGTGACGAAAGCCTGCGAGAAGGTGGCCAAAGAAGCCATCTATGCAATAAACCTTAACACCCGCAAAGTCCACATGGAAGAATGCAAGTGCAAGGGCAAGAACGTAGTAAGTGCCCGTTTGGCCAGTGTAAGAACAACCGGTCTTATCAATTGCATGAATTGCATGCGTTAAACCTATAACCTGGGGGCTTCGGCCCCCTAATAAAGGAGATAACCATGACAAAAGAAGAACAAGACGCATATGAGACTGCCTGTCTTAAACTGGTTGCTATGGAGGACTACTTCATGGATGTGTTGAATAAGTCTATTGCGATAGGCCTGTTTGGACTGGACGTAGCAAACACAGGCATAGCGACCTACGCAAAGCAAATTGAAGTAAATACAATAGGCTTGTTGGAATGCATGTGCGTATTACAGGACAAGATGCGTGAGCAAAATGGTAGTGTCAAAATCACAATAGAGAATCTTGATAAACCTGGCTTGACTCCTCTCCCGCCAGAAATATTCGAACATCTAAAACCTGAAAAGGAGGTGTAACAAATGAAGAATAAATTCGAGTTCGACTGGAACATTGTGGCTAAACTTGACCCTTCATACTTGCTGTATCTGGAGGACATTTTTAAAATCCAACTTGACGAGGATGTAGCTCGCTGGGTTGATCCAGATAGTGAGGACGTACCTGCACCCCTACAGCAGGCTGTTGCAAACGCAGCTGGCCTGGATGAGGACTGGACTACTAATCAAGACTGGCGGAAAAAGGATCTGTCCGAGGAGGAGCAGTCTATAATCGATATGACACATAACGACGCAGAGAAAGGAGGTGTTACAGCAGCGTCTGGTCCACTTAGATGTGATAAAGAAGCAGATAATGATGAAAAGCCGGAACCAAGGTATCGACTGAAAGCAGAATATCAGGAATATCCTATACAAGAGCATCCCAAGGTGCTGATGATTATGCCGCCGAAACGGGTATTGGCTATTGGTAGTGAGTTTCGTAAAGGCGACATTAACTACCGCGTCAATGGCAGTAATGAGCGAAACACAGACGTAGTATGGCTGGTGAAACAAAAAATGTACTTTAATCAAGATAAAGTTGGTCTGCTAAAAGCTACGTATAGATTTGACAGGCTTCACGATGCTACATCTGAGCTTAAAAAGAATTTTCGGATGGTGGTATACAACCTAAAGACTGCAAAGCTGTACTATATACATGGACAGAGCACTGGTAAATATAAACGTATAACTAAGAGTATATCACAAGTTGGCTTGAACAAAAATGGCGTCCAAGGTGCACTTAGTGTAATTTCCGAGGACTTCGCTGCACAGTTTGTTAAGGTTATACGCAACCATGTTATAGAACTGATCCCTGATGCCTATATCCCTGACCCACCTGTGCGCAAACAAAGAGCACCGCTGCCAGGTAAGGTTATACGAATATCATCCAAAGTACTGGATATTATTAATAGCTCTGAATATCGTAGTGATGTTCTGTATGCCATGATGTTGCAGCACAAAGTAGGTTGTAGGTTAGAGTGGCTGGCAGATGAAAATTTCATCAATAATATCGTAGAGTTTGCCGGTTATCCCGACTTATTCGCACGGCTGGAAGGTACAGCACCAATAGTAGATGGGGTTATTAGGACCGGAGGTAAAGATGCGGCTATTATCAAACAAAATACTGCTATCAAGAGTAAAACTATATACACAGTGTTTTCTAAACTTCGGCAACGCCCTGGTGCCAAGACAGTAACCAGAGCGTTATTTGGACCATGGCATAAGAACATTTATCATAAGCTTATGACGTGGGAGGACGAAGACAAAACTCATTTTACAGGTGGTGTAATTGGATTTCTGATGGATTTGTCATATGTCATGGGTAAAGGTATACTACCTACTGATGCATACCACCTCATCGTCAGATTGGTGAAACGCGGGGATAGTTATGCACGTAAGCATCTAATGCAGATGCATAATATATTCGATTATCTGCGTGGTAATATATATAACCCAGACCTGAATGATACACCATCACTTGAAAAACTGAAACAGGTTACATTATATACCAGAACACTTACGAAATTCCTCAACATAAAAGAGGCCGTTGAGGATGGTAAGATTGATATCACTAAGCTACCTGACACTGCTGCAGCTACTAAATATTACAACCAGATGCAGTTGGATACCAATCAACCACTATTGTGGCCTACATTCCATGATATGGTGAACATGGCACAAGCGTTGGGTATACGACTACGTATTAACAAATTCACCTGTGCAGCTGACGTTCGTAGACTCCACGATAGATTTGCAGCGTTTCAACAGAGGGACTTGGAAGCATTCAATAAGTATGATGGGTTCGAATTCCTGAAGTTCGAGGCCCCCACCAAGGAGTATGGTGGGTTTAAGTTCATTCAACTTACAACACCTGCTGACCTTGTGGAAGAAGGTAGGGTAATGCGTCACTGTATCGGTGGTTATTCCGACAAATGTCTGAATGGTACATCAATAGTATTCTCTATGTTCAAAGAGAGAAGTTGGGTTACCATCGAACTTACTGGACTGGACATGAAATATGGGATAAGACAGCAATATACCATTAAAGATTTCACTGTACAGAACCAGGATATGCTTGATACCATCGACAAATGGCATGATGATATCGTAAATATGCATAGAAATGATGAAGAGGTCTATGCTATCAAAGCACGAAAGTCATTAGAGTATCAAAAGAATTTGGCCCAGCTCAAGAAATACGAGAGTATGGGTGAAGACGATATGGGTAGTGATGAACGTAAATGGTTGACACAGGCCATTGAAACTGTAAAAAGAGCGCTTGAAGGCTCTGCAATTAAAATGGAGTTAAAGGAGGTGCCCAATGCCGAGACTTTCACGCAAGCGCTTGTGCCAGCGTAATAACAAAGGTGCCCATCAGCGCCGACGAACCACTCGTGGGCATCGTGCAATAAGTAAATTCGTCAAATACAAATGGTATGGGGAGGTGACAAAAGATGACAATCATGATACCAACTAGGTTGGTAACAGCGGAAAAAGCCTTTAGGTATATACTTGGAGGTAGGGCAGTAATCACTGTATGTAGTAACAAGACTGATAAACATATTACGTACAAGATTACCGTTAACCCTAAAAATGCCCAGATGCATTTCGTATGGGTGTATACAGCTAATGGATACCGGTTTGTGGGTACTCTTAGCAACAACGGGCGTAAGTTCTTCCGTAGTAAGAAGGGCATACCTAATGAGTGGGTTAGATACAAGGTGTTCGTATGGGCGTGGAGACACATCAAAAATGGATCTATGCCTAAGAGTATGGCTATCTATCACGAGAACACTTGTTGTAGATGTGGTAGAAAGCTTACTAATCCAAAATCTATCAAATTGGGTATTGGGCCTGAGTGCATCAAACATTATTAATCGGAGGTAATCATGCCAGATAATAAGCTTATAGAAGGTAGTATATTACACATCAGAATTATAAAAGTAGATACTGATATGATGGGAGACCAGAAAGTTACATTTGAGGTTCTCGAAACTGGTAATGTGTTTACCATTGACATTTTAAAGAAACCATAGCTGTAACACAGGGCTGAGTCCACCTAACCTGCTAAGTTCTAAACTCTTAGTTTAAAAGTGACGAGGTGGTATTTATTAATCTTTTATCTAACACAGAGGTAGTAACATGAAAATGAAAAGTATGTCTGTTGCGTATTTTCTTCTTGGATGTGCCCTAGCGGCGTCTATCCTTGTTCAATTTATTTAATCGATAAATAGGGGCTGAGTCCATCTAACCCGAAGAGTTGGAAGCTCTCTAAAACTAACGAGATGGTATTTATTAACACTTTAACAGTAATGGAGGTAGTATTATGTTCCGTAACGAATATATAGCAAAGATCGGTTTTACGCGTACCCTCGATAGGACATGTGGTCAGTGTGGTGGATTGTACGCCAGCAATGAGAAAGACCATTGCCCCAAGTGTAATCAGGCCTTGATTATTCCTACACATCAAACTGATGAAGGTCCTCGTCCATACTGCTTCACTGAGGTTACTCTGTATCCTATGATGAGGCAGGAGTCAAAGGATCGTCATGCCAAACGTACGGCAGCTGCCAAAGGGCTGTTGTATACCATCCGCATGACCCTGTGGGGGCACTATGACAAAGAGCGCAACGTCGTGTTGCCCGACAATCGCGTTCAGTACTTGGTGCCTAAACGCACCATTAGAACGCTGTTCAACAGTCCACCACAGTTGCTTCCATTCACAGCAAAGGATAAGTCTCAGAAGATTGAGATGAAGTATACATTCGATGGCCGTGAGGGTGATCAAATTGAGTTCCTGGATGCCAAACAGACTGCACAAGCAGAAATGGATGGGGCTAAGTCACCTACTCCAACACCTGAGACTGCTGCAGCACCTACGCCTGATGTGGCGGCATTGACTGCCCAGATGGGGCAGATGATGGCGTTGCTCAAACAGGCAGGTGGTGTTCTTCCTGCCCCTGATCCGGCAAATTCGGGGGCATCTGATAGCAGTACAGAGGAGTACGCTCCAGACGCCAAGACCCTTGACTTTGAGGTGAGCACTGACCCATTTACTACTGAATAATCGGAGGTCACTTATGAATATCCTAACAGATATCACCGTGGCTACAGTGGGGCTGGGCAACCAGCCCCTGATATGTTATAACCAACAGCACAGATGTGGCACTGCGGCTCGCGCCTGCATAGAGACCCGCGCCAGCAACGAGTCACCCGCAACCGGGCATCCTGTCTGCCTGCGGCTCGCACCGCGCTTAGGGACATGCTGATCGGCTCATACCGAGTATCGAGCATAAACCCAAACCAAGGAGGAAACACGTTATGAAACAGATGATAGAGTTGGTAGATACACCGCCTGCACTAATAGAACTTGCAGCGGAATTGATGGACCTTACATCAGGTGCGGAGTCGATCGTATTTGCCGCCCACACCACAATTACAGATGGGTGTATTGGTATTTACTGCCCGGAGATAAAGACAATCTACATCGACTTGGGCAATGCCCTCAACGAACAAGCCCTATACAATAATGGTATGATGTTTATACCTAATGTATGGTGTGCCCTAATTTGGGCACTGGGGCATGAAGTAGAACATGCGTGCCAACTTGAACTTGAACCCAAGCTCATAGAATATAGCACACTGCCACAGGAGTATGAGGACATTGCCACTGAAGCAGGAGCAACTCTCGTGTTGGACTGGTCCAAGAATCACATGATGCCCGGATTACATGAACTAGGCTGGCTTGGTAAACAGTTGATAGTTATGCTTAATGCCATGTATACCAAGTATCCAGACACAGCTGACGAGGCGACAAACGCCCCACTTGGGGCAGCCGCCTCTTTGGAGGCGGTGTTCGCCAAGCACGACTTCACATGGGCAGGGAAACGGATACTAATGGAAGATATCGACGCAGGCAAGATAGGTGTCAAAGTTGGAAATGACCGCTTCTTGACGGCATATGAGTTCCTTGGGTTGTAGCGGCTCAAAACCATATTACGAGTTATTAACCTTTAATAGGAGGGAAAACGATGCTGTATGAAGAAAAAGTTCGGTTGCTTTTAGAAGTAGTACAGGAGATCTTCACCTCGAAGTTGGCTAACACCGACATTACACAGGTTACTATCATTACTAATACCAATGTCTTTGCTGGTAGAACGTTTGTGAATGGCAAACTGAGAGGTTTCGACTTCACGGTACAAGATGAGAATGGTCTTATTCCTCTCCGTGTTATCGAACAGAACCCTGACAAACAGGATGATTATGGTAACCTCAAACAGAACGCTGTACTTGCACGAGCAGGACATCAGATTGCCTGGGTAATACATCGTGGTGTGAATAGATTCCTCGGTAAGATACAGGATGGCAAGTGGACAAAGAGCACACCACGAGCTACCACTACCGTCAATAACAACACTGGAGCTGTCACACCCGTTACAGCTAAAGACCAGTATGATGGGGAATACCAACATTACGATAACAGTGATTTGAATGGTGATTGGCAGAGGGAGCTGCCGGATATAAACGTAAACGAGATACCGATATACGTAACAGGAGTTTAACATGCCACGTTTTATCAATACTTTACACGGTATTGTCTGGGCCGAGAAAAACGGCAAGATAGAGATTCAGCTTCCCCGTGGAGGTAAAATACTCGCACCTAAGACGGCAGGTATCCATATAGGAGATCATGTAACATTCCTTATGGATACCTCGAACCGTGAGATTACACAGGTCATACCCAAGGAGGAGGCTGATACAATAGTAAAACGAGGCTCTAACCACATTTTCGATACGGCATTAAGAGACATGCCACTAAGAAAGGAGGAATGTAATGGCAAAGGATATGCCGAGTCTGGGGACGTTCTTTGGTGTCCCGAGCTCGGACAGCATGGAGCAAATAATTGAGGATCATCGACTACGCAATGCCTTAATAGACGCTTCACTCAAAATGGAAGAGATGCTATCTGACGGGCGAATTACGCTCGAAAATAATATCATCTCCAAACGGGTATGGGGACTGGAAATAGAGATTGAAATGGCTCGCCCCAAAGAGAACAAACCCATCATATTTCGATATACGTATCGGATAAACCGGGTGGTGTTCCAAGAATGGTTGGACGATCATCCATATTTACAAGGTGGTCCTCTATTGATGTTCTCGGATAGAGGTATGGATTTTGTAGTATACACTCGTCAGCCATATACAACTACTGCTTCTATAGTAGTAAAGTATGACAATGACACTTATCGGGTGCCCAAGTATGAACCATCTATCGTCGAGGAACCAATCACGATAGTGGTGCATCGAGAGGTAGTGAGCAATCACGACTGGATTGTCAAATGCATCGTTACATAGGCACCCGCATGCGGCTCAAAACCGCTTTAGTGAGTAGAACAAATACGTATAGAAAGGAGAACACGTATGCAAGTTGGGACTCGTCTACCCACAGAAACCGCCAAAATTCACACATTAACTAACTACTAACATATCTAATTGGAGGATTTACATCATGGGTAATATGGAATTTAAAGGTACAGATTTGAGAGTCGCATCGGAAGTTACTTTTATTCCCGGTGCCGAAATGAAGAGAAACCACGCACTCTTGACCGTAATTAATAACAGGGGTAAGCACCCCACGACTGGTGCGGATATGACTGACGAGATCACGCTTAACTTCTGGGGTAAATACGCTGGTGTAGCAGCACATTACCTGTATCCCGGAAAACAGATCAATGCCGATGGCCGTCTCCAGAGTTACACCGAGGACACTGGCCAGGTGCGTGCGAGCGGTGGTCGTAAACTGAACCGCAAGATCGAGGTCGTTGTGGACAACATGCAGTTGCTCGGCGACAGTATGAAGAAGATTAACGAACGGATTGCCAAGAATGTAGCCATTCTGAAGGCCGCTGGAAGGTTGCCTCAAGAAGTGGTTCTGTCCGGTGAAGAATTGCTGAAAACGGACAAGATCCCGATGACGGACTTCGTAGCCGCTGTCTCCGCCCAAAGTGGGAGATATGGTCTAGCGAGGGTCTGGAGCAAGGATGGTGGATTCTGGGATCAAAAGACGATTGCCGCTCCGGTTGCACCAGTTACTCCGGGGATTGACATGTCTGACCCTGCCGCTCTGGCTGCTCACGTTGCGTCCATGCAAACCGCATTGGCTGCGATGACTAAAATGAATACTCCAGCCGCTGCTGCGGTCACTCCGGTTGAACTGATTTCTCCGGCCGTTGAGGCCGCTGGCGTGGGTACCGCTGCAGATCCATTTACAGCCGAGTAATCCGTTACTTGCAGTAAACTTATAGTACAAATGTGGTAGGTGGTGGCCCTTCATTGGGCTGTCATCTACCACATTTTTTTCTACACTTACTTATCTCTACCCTATTTTTTTTGGTGCGAGTAAAATATATATATGGACTGACTACATGGAGGATCTCATGACTTTGTTCTGGCTAGTAATATTATTAGTATGTATACATAAAGTAGTAAAGAGCATAAAGAGGGGTGGATCTTTTGTCCCTGGACTAGACCAATCATCTACTCAGGAAAGACCGGCTTCAATGCAGAAACGGGAACAAGATTTCGGTAGGTTACTAGACAGAATCAAAGAAAACCAGAA
>Ga0222682_1000288_pt1 | contig 11880 bp, 17 predicted proteins | sample AntAcemetage1008_FD_179812 | JGI IMG/M metagenome (GOLD analysis project Ga0222682, IMG submission 179812) | Saline water microbial communities from Ace Lake, Antarctica - #1008 | ecosystem: Environmental > Aquatic > Non-marine Saline and Alkaline > Saline | place: Antarctica: Ace Lake...
CTAATAAGATTCCAACAATAGCAATAGTTAAGATTACTGGATATAGATCTCCAATTCCCATCGCCTTTTTATTTCTTAAAGGGGTAAGTTCCATCTTTTTAAAACCTCCTTATAATAGTAATTAACTTTCATTGGATTGGTGAAACTGAAAATTACTTATAAAGGTTTATTTTAAAACAATTAGAAACCATTAGAAACCATTAGAAACCATTAGAAAGTATTATATTATATTCTTTTCCATTATTTTCTTAGCAACTATTTCACCAACATCATAATAACTTGGATTAATACATTCCCAAGTTGTTTCTTTTACTATATCTTTTTGTTTATCTAAAACCTTTTTTAATAAAGGCCCAACTAAAATAGTAATCTCTTCTCTCTTTTTATTGTTAGTTTTTTCTTCCATTATACTCTATCACCGCAGTTAATTTATTTATTTCCATTAGATTATATTCAATTTCATTTTATTATAAACTTTTTATTATCTATTCTCCAGGTGCATCCAAACTATTGCAACACCAACTAAAGTAATTGATAAATACATATATCCTTGTGATAACCAACCAAGAGTTCTTAATAATATTGAAAGGATCATTCCAAAGAAACAAGTTCCTCCAAATGCTTTGCTATTAGTATCTGAGTTTCCTCTTAGGATTATGAAAGTAATTATATAAATTCCAAACAAAACTAATGGAAAGAATAATGTACTAACATCAAAATGAATGTAATCAAATATTTCTTTTATATTTGTTACATTGTTGGTTGCATTTGAAATTAAAGGAGCGACCATTATAATTTCCCCCTACTAATTGAAGATATGATTACAAAGACTAATATCCCAACAATGATTGCCACAATGCCACCCATTACTAAATTCCCTAACAAAGAAGGAACTCCTGCATCTATCATTAAATAAGCTCCAGCATTTTCTACTAATCCAAAGCTACTTAAGATAATGGATATTATACTAAAGGTTGCAGTAAACATTGTTGTAAAAGTTGATACAACACTCATTCCCTTATTACTTGCTGTTTCATTTGACATTTTATATATATCTCTCGTTGAATTTGTAAAGGTATCATATCTTTCTTGGTAATCTTCATCAGTCATATTTTCAATATCATAACCAGTTTCAGAATTTGCTATATCAACAACCATCAAAGCACCAGCTCCAGTAATTATTCCAAATAATACTAAGCAAACAAAGTAATCTCTTACTAACATTTCTCCCTTTTTATTCATCATCTTCTAAGCTCCCACAATAATATTAATCCTATTGCAATTACTCCCATAACAAAAGTCGTTCCAAAGGAAGCTAACCCAGTTACACCAATTAAAACTACTCCTGCAATTAATAGTATGATTCCCATTGTTGCACTTACTGCTATTCCAATGAATCCTGCAATCATTATAACCATCATACCCCAAAACAAACCTGCTAATCCTAATACAGATTTCAAAGTTTTCATTACAATTGATTTCATATAAACAAAAATCTCTGGGCTTCTGCTCAAATATATTTCTGCATAAACTGTTGTGTCTTGTCCTGAAACATTACAAGTTATTGTTGCAGCAGAAGAAGTATCATTCTTATTACAAAGAATATTCTTATTTATTCCATCTTTAGTATAAACTAATAGTCTTCCATAACTTGTTGTTCCAGAAGTATCAACATAAGTATAAGTCCAAACATCTGTAGTTTCATCAAATTCTAAACTCCATATTAGATTAGGTAAATCTCCAAAATTACTCCAACTTTCAGGAGCACCCGCTTCGGTTTGCAATTGAATAGTACATGGTGTTTCTTTACAATATATCTTTTGCATTTCACCATTATATAAAACTAAGCCCTCCTTTTGAACTATGAATTTATAGTCTTCTGTTTCTTCTTCAAATTGTGCAACAGTAGAACCTTCTGCATCTGTCCTAACTAATTGAACAGTATGAAACAATCCAGAACCAGGATAATATCTTTGAATATAAATATAAGCATCTGCAATGGATATTTGTGTATTGTCAATTAAATTTATAATGAAGGATGTGGCAAAACCATTATCTAATAAATATAATCCAATGTCTTGACTTACATTAGTTAGCGTTGCATTAATTAAATAATAACTTCTTTTAACATAACCAGTTCTTTCATATTGTATTTTTGCATCAGTATAATAAGTTGCATTTGCTCTATCTAAACAAACTAATTGTGTAATCCCATTAATTGAACTGATTGAAAAGTTATCTCTAACAGTTCCAGTTCCCATCCAATATTCAAATGTTCCATAGAAATCATAAATATCTGACATGGTTTCATTAACTTCAAACCAAGAAGTAAAATTAAGAGTTTGGTTTGTTAAAGTTGTTGAACAATTACCCATAGTAATATTCTTAGCATTCTGAGTATAGGTTGTTAAGTTTTGTAATACAAAACTTCCGTCTGGTTTTTCATAAGTTAATTTCCAATACCAATCAAAGTTTAATGAACTTCCATTGGTAACTAATGGAACATCTATAATTCTTTGGATGGAATAATATGCACTCCCTAAATCTGTGATAGTTCCAGAGTATGTTGTTCCATTATAAACCAATTCTGCATCATAGAAATTTGTTCCAGCGAGTAAAGTTAAATTTGTCATAAACTTTTCTGCTGCAGTTTCATAAGTATAATTATTAAATGATTCAGTATCTATTGATGCTCCAACAGTAAAGGTATAATTGTTTGGTGCAAATGAACAATTACTCCAAGTTGCATTTCCATGACAAGCATAAGAGTTCCATTCATAACTTCCTAGAGTAAAGTTATCAATATATCTATCTGTTGAATTAGAACTTCCAGTTATAAGTACAATTACTGAATTATTGAAAACTGTACCAGTAGAATCCCAAATATAGTAAGTTGCATTTGTAAGATTGTAAGTTGTTGCTGTATAATTAGCTGTGAAGTTTGTACCAACTGCAGATAAACCAGAATTATGAGCTGGAGAGATTAAAGAAATGTTTATTGAAGCAGCTGCCTCACCCCCAAAAATCTCAAATAATAAATCTTCAGCACCAACACTCCAGGTTGTTCCATTGTTTGCAGTATACCATTTATGTCCTCCATCATATGAGGCTGTTCCATCTAATCTATTTGTAAATATATCTGTTCCTGTAGTAGCATCAGGACAACCAATAAAAAATGAATAGTTTGTATCTGCTAAAACTTGATAAGATGTTCCAAATGTAAAGTTAACCATTTCGCCTGGAGTTGTTGCAATACCATTCAAATCTTTTGTAGCAAATGCTAAATCACTACCAGTTGGTTCATCTCCAGCCCTTAAACTAAGAAAACAAGTTCCAGGAGAACCAGTCCTAAATCCTATCACACCAATCTTACTAACATAATTTGTTGTAGTTAAATTAAATCCTTGTGCATAAGCATAAGTTGTATATGTTGTTCCTGCCTGAGCATCGTTTGGAGTTGTATGGCTAAGTAAAATAGATTCTGCAGAAACCAAAGTTATACATAGAATTGAGGTAAGCATTAGTATACTAAATATTAAAAAGTTTTTATATAATTTCATCTTTTACCTCAATTTTTATTAAATTTAATTTATGTAACTTCCTATTTTCTAATATAATATCCTTCTTTCCTTGATTACATTCTAAACAGGCAGTAATTAAATTTGAAGGATTATCATTTCCACCTTTACTTTTTGGAATGATATGGTCTATTTGTAATTTAACTTTATCTTGTTTTGGATTTCTACCACAATATTGACAAGTAAAATTATCTCTTTTTAATATTTCAAATCTTAATCTTAAACTTTTTTGAAATCTATTATCTTCTATTATTGTGAAATTCTGAATATTATCATGATACTTTTTCCTACATTCTAAAGAACATAGTGTATGGTTAGAAGTTCTCAATGAAAATTCTTTATTACAAACTTTGCAGGTTCCTTTTATTTTTCCTAAATTATATCCTTTTCCTTTTTTTCTGAATCTCAATTTAGCTTTTTCATTATTAACTATCCTTTTACAATTATCTGAACAATAGTTTGTACGATAATTTTTAGCTTTAAATATTTTTCCACACTTCTTACACATAGATTCAATTAAAGGTTTCTCTTTTCTTTTAAGATTACATTGTTTGCAATATAAATTATTTCTACATTTTATTTCTTCTGCACATAATCTACAAAATCTTCGTTTTTTTCTATACATTTTGAATACTAAACCTTACCCCCTATTGTTTTTTGATTATAGTGAGCTTCCCTTGGCTTTTTATTAGTTAGTTTTTCCATTTTTTTAGGTAATTTGTTCCATCCCTCCACCATTCCCCATAAACTTCTTCATAACATTTCCAAGCATTGGAGATATTTCTTTTGTCTTTTCTTCAAATGCTTTTTGAATTGCTTTCTTTTCTTTTTCTTTCCAACAATCTAAATGCATATCTAATTCACTTACTTTTTTATTTCTATTCCAATCTTCAAGATGAACCCATCTATCTTCAGCCCTTTCTATTTCTAAATTACATTTAGGACAGATCAACATTTCTTTTCCCATTATAATCTTTCTCCAAATAATCTTCTCTTACCAAATATTATTATCATACTTAATACTCCAATTGCAATTATTATTGGAATATAATTACCTATGATCGCCGTTTGAATTGTTGTGTAATCTGTGACTGTTTGATTCAATGCACTATTTGTTGTGAACTCTGTGTAAACATTATCTAATATAACTCCAACTACTACTGCAAATCCTAATAACAATATATAGATCGGAATAAAGATTGGATGTGAATCAATTAGGAATGAAGATATTAATACACTAATTAATAACCCTGCGAATACTGCTAGGTAAATACTATCTAATCTTTCTGTTGCAATTACATCTGTTTCCAAAAAGGCTTCTCTTACTGCTGCAGAATCATTCATCTCAGAATTTCTCATTCCCTCAGTTACTTGTGGAATAACATAAGCTAGGATTATTATAAATATCCCAAAGCCAACCATGAATATCATTAATGTAAATATATCCTGAATACTTGCTTTCTTTTCTTTAACTATTAAACTTTTTAATTCTAACATTTCTACTCCTTTGTAATTTATTTTTAGTTGATTGTGTTACTCTTGGTTTGAATTGGTATTCATTAATACTTCTTTCTAATGATGGTCCAATCATTCCAGTAAAGTTTGCCTGTGATATTTTTACTCCTGTCTTTCTTTCTACTTCTCTTCTCTTCTTTTCTATCATTGCTTTAACTTCTGGAGCTAAAGGATATGCTATTCCGTTTTTCATTTTATATTTTCATTCTCCGAATGTTTTTTCCAACACCCTTAATATATTTAAAAGATGGAGCTAAACTTTTAGAACCTTTTCTTATCCTTGCTATTCTTTCCTTAGTCGGAATAACTTTTTTAATAACACTCCTTAGTTTTCTTCTCTTTAAATGTCTTAGTTTTTTCTTTAAGGTTTTCTTTTCTATACTTTTTCTTCTCTTAACATTTTCTAAGTTTTGTTTAGCTTCTTCAACTCTTAATTGCTTTTTTAATTCTTCTACAGTTACCATTATATTGAACCTCCCCTTAATAATCTTGTTGAAGTTCTTATTCCAAATAAACTTCTTCTACTTATTCTTCTTACTTTCTTCTTTGGCTTCCTTAACTCTTCATATATTTTAATTCTATTCAAAGCATCTTTATCTTTATCATGCCTATATTTTGCTTCAGGATCTTTAAGAGTTTTCCTAATATGTTTTTTTACATAAGATAATTTTACATACCTTTTCCCACCAATTTTATCGGAAGGAATTTCTTGTGTTGGTTTTGTATAATCTGCATAACCTTCTTTATTAATTCTTGATTTAACTTTAAAAGTTCCAGGATGTTTTGCTGGTTCTACATAGAAATAATTTCCACCAAAGGATTTATCTAATGCTTTTTCTGTTTCCTTAGCATCTTTCTTAGGCGTAGGACTAAATATATCAAAGTCTGTTGTATGTTTATCTAAGAATGGTGGGAATCTTTTATTCAAAGCTCTTGCCCCATATATAATTTCTTTATTTCCTGTCTTAGATAAAACTACTTTAGATATTTTCTTTTTATTTTTATGAAAGTGTTTTATTCTCTTTAAGTTTTTATTTGTATTTCTTTTCATTTTAATTAAAGCTAAATTTTTCTGTTGGTTGAATAATTCCTCCAACTTCTTTATCTTCCATTGGCTTTCCAAAGTTTGTTCCTATATTATTTCCATTACCCATTGTTGATTCACCAATCCCTTGTAAAGATTTAGCTGAAGCTTCAGAGAATTTCTCAGCCATTTTAATTGCTTTCTTTAAAACTGTTGGCCTTTCTTCTTTTAATTTTATTATCTTATCTTGTAACTTTGTTCTTTTATCTCTCACTTCTTTTTCTTTCTTTAATGTTCTTAAAATCTTTTCTTCTCTTACAATTGCTTCTTCTTCTTTTGCAATCTTTTCTCCAACAGATTTAGTTGTTCTTTTTCTTAATATTTTTGGTAGTTTCATCTTAAACCTCTCTTAGTTTTAAACATTTCAATTGCATTCTTAATTAATACTAATAACATAAAGATGGTTATGATTACTATCATAAATAAAACTAGCCAGTAAAATATATTATAACTTGCAATTAATGTTTCATAACCACCTAAGATTTCTGAGAAAGTTATCATTGTAAATATTAAAGCAACCATAAAGAATACAATTGCAAAACCCATAAAGAATATTTTCATTGGAACAAATTGAATCTTAAAAGAAGTTATGAAGAATAGAATTGCTATTATTAATATAGAAAATATTGCTAAGGATAAACTTATTCCTTCACCAGAATTAATTGCATCTGAACCACTTGGAGTTACTTCAAAGATTCCATATCCTGCAGCACAATCAGATCCTTCACAACAAAAAGCAACCCATTCATATTCTCCTAACTGATTAGATTGTGAAGAAAGAATACTAATGTTAAATCTTCCTGAACCAATATTAGTCATACTCTCATTTTCAAATAGGTTTGAAGAGTCAGGATAATCAATAGAGATATTACATAAGGCAGTACCATCTGCAGAACTACCATTAACTTCAAAAGGTATTCTTAAATCAAGATCAGTATTTTGTTCATAAGTTTGTGCAAAGATTAGAGGTAAGACTAAGAGTAATGCTAATGTTAAAAAGTATTTAGGTATCATCTCTTCTTTCCCTTAGATTTCTTTTTTCTTTTAGGTTTACTAGAAACTATCATTGGTCTTCCAATCACACCAGAGGCCCCTGCAAAATATGCCTTAGGTATTTTATAAGCAGTCTGCCCGAGCCACCTCGCAGTAAGGGTTGGTGTATAGCGAGTAACTCTTATTTTCTTTTTCTTCTTTTTCTTTTTAGTTATTGGTTTCTGTTTGCCTTTTAAAATCGGAAGTGCAAAAGGAATTATTGGTAAATGAAATCCCATTTTAAAGGAAGGAATTGAAGGTGCTAATGATTGAATTGTTGGTGCAAACATTGTTTTCATTGTTGTTCTTGTTTCTGTTTTAACTTTGTTCTTTGTTGAGGTTATTGCTAATTGTTGTGTCCTTTCTAAAACATCTATCTTCTGTGGAGAATAAAGCATTTGACTAACTACACTTTTTTGTTTAGAATAAGATTTTTGTTTAGTTAATTGTTTAATCATTAAATCACTTTTAGGCATTTGAATTATATCTGCTCTTATTTCTGTATCTGCTTTAATTGTTGGTGCATACATATCTTGTTTAGTTTGTAATTGTGATTTTAAAGAAGTGCTAACTCCTCCAACAACTGCAGAAGAACCTGTATCAAAAGAACTTTTTAATAAAGATTGTGTTGTTACTCCTAATTGTTTCTTAACTAATTCTTGTGAAACTAAGGTTGTTCCGGGAGAATATAAACTTTGGATATATGCTTGACTACTTCTTTTTCCACTTCCTTGAATAAGTCTAACTCCTGTATCTCCAAACTTTCTCATATCAATTACTTTCATAAATCCCATAGCATTTGGATCAACTCCAAATTCAATAAATGGTTTTGAACTTCTTATATCAACTTGGCTAATCTTCCCTGTCTTTAAGGCATAGTAATCCTTTTCTAATTTGTAAGAAGTTCCACCAAAGAAATCTTTAGTATATCCTGTATCTATTTTTACATTTCTTGCTAATTGTTTTTCTATACTTTGTATTCCCATTCCTTCTTTCCAAAATGCACCTGTTGAACCTTGAGGAATAAATGTTGATTTACCAACAACACCAGATAATCTTCCACCTTCTCCCATTGTAAAACCAAAACCCTTAGAACCTAATAAAAACTTTTGAACAGAAACTATATCTGTTCCTGTTCTTCCACTTAGAATATTCCAATTTAATTTTCCAGAAGTAATCCCAGTTCCTGTTCCTTCAGGCATAACAAAACCACTTTTACCAACCTTATACACCTTCCCTAAAATATTATATTCTGTTTTTAATCCTTGATATGTTTGTGTTCCTCTAACTAAATCAACAGAATATTTATCACCTTGAAACTTTAGTGCTTCTATTTTAATTGGTTGTTTTGCTAATTCTTTAAATTGTTCTGAAACAATTTGTTTTTCTATAGTTCCAAACGCTGCTCTTCCACCAATAATAATTCCTGCAGTTCCTAAACCTGCTCTTAATAATCCTCCACCTCTTTCCTTCCAACCTTCACCACCAACAGCTAATCCTCCCCCTTTAATTACATCAATACCCGAAGTTCCCATTAATACTGAACCTGTTAAAACAGGCGCAAAGGTTAAACCTCCTACAATTAATCCCCCTTTAATTCCTATTGCTAATTCCTTTGAAACATCTAATTCTGGTTTATGAGATAATGCTAAACCTCTCCTTATTTGATACTCTCCAACATCTGCTTCAAATTCTTTTTGTAATCCTTCTTCTGCTTCTATTAAAGTTGAAGTTCCAGAAGTAACCATTTCTTGATATTTCTTTTGTAAATTCTCTTCTATATCTGCAACAACAATTCCAATAGGATCGTGTCCTCTTGAAGCTAACTTCTCTGCTTGATATTTCTCTCCATAAGTTAATGTTGGTTTAAAATAACCCCCACCCATTCCACTAATTGTTCCCCGGGTTTCATAAGGTAATGGTGGTGCTACTTCTCCACTCATATCTATTTTCCAACCAGAAAATAAAGTTGGTTCGTCCATTCTTTTAGAACCTTGAAATTGGTGGAAGCTTCCCATAATTCTTTCTTTCCAACTTGGTTTATTTGTAATGTAATCTCCATAATAAGTTTCATAAGGTTCTATTCTTGGTCCTGTAAATTCTAATATTCTTGGTCCTGTAAATTCTAATTCACTTGATGGCATCATTCCAGATACTGTTTCTCTTTTATCTGTTGAAGTAAATCCTAAAGAGGGTGCTACAATTCCACTATAAAATTGTGTTCCTGCAGGAATATCTGTTTTAAAAGTTATCTCAGGTTTCCCATAACTTCCAGTTCCTAATAAAGTTATCTCAGGTTTCCCATAACTTCCAGTTCTTAATAATTCACTATAAACATTTAAGGAAGTATCATATTTCTTTGCTACATCTTCATATAAATTAGGATTTCTTGTGCCTGAAAATCTTAAAACTCCTATCTCTTCATCATAAGCTTTTTGTTGTTGTTGAAAGAAAGTATCCATTCCTTCTTGGTTTTGTGATTGTTGGTCTTGTTTTTCTATTAATTGTTGTGAAGTTGTATCTGGTTTAAAAACAGAAGGTTGTTCTTGGAATACTTCTGGAATTTCTTGTGAGGTTGGTTCTTGTGTTGTTGGAGTTGTGGGTGGTGTATATCCTCCACCACTTGGCCCACCACTTGGCCCACCACCCCCAGTTCTTGTAGTCCCAGAAGTTACTGCTCCAGAAGGTGCTGAAGTATCTGGTGTTATAGTATAGCCTTCTGCAAACTCTTGACCTTCTGGTGTATCTGCAACACCTCTATCTAAATCCCAAACCACATCAGGTTCTTTCTCAAACCAATCTCTTGGATCATACCAGACACACATTATTCATCAACTCCCTTAATTCTATATACTGCACAATTTTCAATTTGTGTCCAACCATTTGATAATTGTTTTAATTCACATTCCTTTCCTAAGAATTTATTCACACTTCTTTTTATAGTTTCATTCTCATCAACATAATAACCATTAATAAAAAAGCCACAAACAATTAATCCAATAATAAGTATTACTAATAATTTCATACTTCTTTAAAACAATTTATTATTTATAAACTTTATATTATATTAATTAAAAAGGTTTATAACTATTTTTAGGTTTTTTGGATTATGGATAACGATGAAACAAGTAGTATTATTTCTGGGTTTGCTGGTGGTAAGGCTGAATTTTCAAAACCATTATTGGTTATGTTAGCTTTAAAAGATGTGAGAGAGAAGAGGGCTGTTGAAATGAAAGAAGGATACTTTAATGAAACAACAGATGTAGATAAGAAAAGAGTTAGAACTTGGATTGGAGATAGTAGAAAGATATTCTTTTCAAGTGTTGAAGCATTAAGAACTTTATTAGCTCCAGAAATAAAAGATGATAAAAAGTTTAAGGAAATCTATGATAATATAAAAGAGAAGGAGAAAGAAATATTTAATGTTTATGCTTACAAAGAAAAAGTTTTTAGAAGTGATAAACAAGTTAAAGAAACTGGTGAAATTATAATGCCACAGATTGATGGTTTTGTTTTACTCTTTGATCCTAAATGTAAAAGATATATGCCTGTTAAAGGTGGATGGAATCTTAATGTTAATGCTTACTATGATTCCCTAATACATCATTATGATTCATTAGTTGAAGAATTGAATCTCCTTATAGATAGACTTGGTTACTTCAAAAAGAAACAGAGGTTTGGTTAAAGTGGAAGCAATCCAAGAAAAAGTATCAGAAGCAAAATGCTTATTAGATTATACAGCGAGGAGAATAAAACAAATGTTAGGTGTAATCCTTTTATTTACTGGTGAAACTGGAAAAGGAAAATCCTATGCAGGGATTAGATTCTTAGAATTATGGTATAAAAAACAATTTGATGAAGATTTTCCTGCTAAACATATCTGTGAAAATTTACAACAAGCAATCTTATTGGTTAAGAACTTTAAAAGGATTGGAGAAGGAATACTTGTTGAAGAATTATCAGTTCATGCTGGTTCAAGAGATTCTTTAACAAAACAAAACAAATTATGGAATCAATTCTTAGATACTTGCAGAATAAAACAAGCAGTCATAGTTGCGAACTGCCCACACATATCTTTTATAGATAAACACTTCCAAATGATGTGTCAGGTCTGGGTTAATTGTTTAGGAGTTGATTTTAGGAAGAAAAGAGTTGTTGCAAGACCTTTATGGTTACAAACATCGCCTCACAAGAATGAACCATACAAACATAGGTTTGTTGGTGATGATGGATATGAAATTGATATGTGTTACTTCAATAAGCCAGGCGAAGAGGTATTAAAAGAGTATGATGCACAAAAATTAGAATCGGCAGATGAATTATATGATGAAATCTCTTTAAAGCTAAGACATGATAGAATAAAGAAATTAAAAGAGCTAGGGCAAAAAGCCCTTTCAAAAAGGGAGATGCAATGTTATGAATATTATTTAAATGGTTATAGTCCAACAGAAGGTGCAGAAGAAATGAAAATAGACAGAGATAACTATTATAAATTCCTAAATTTAGCTAAAAAGAAACTAAAACAACCAGAATACGCCAAAATCGCTAAGGAAATTGGTAAAAAAACAATAAAAAACTAATAATTTTTACATATAACTTAATTTATATGGATACAAAATATATTTTTTAACTAAATAGTTAATAAAAAAACAACTAAAAGGAAAGAAAAAG
>Ga0222682_1000295_pt1 | contig 11743 bp, 20 predicted proteins | sample AntAcemetage1008_FD_179812 | JGI IMG/M metagenome (GOLD analysis project Ga0222682, IMG submission 179812) | Saline water microbial communities from Ace Lake, Antarctica - #1008 | ecosystem: Environmental > Aquatic > Non-marine Saline and Alkaline > Saline | place: Antarctica: Ace Lake...
TCCACCAACAATAGTGAAACCATATCCGACAACTCCAGTAATAGAAGCTGTCACTACATCTGAAACAGGACCCCCTATCTGAAGTTTAGCAATTTCGCCCGAAGCCCACGCTTCTTCTGGAACCCCAATATAACAGTAGAACGCTCCAGCGGCATTCGCAGCCGTAAGCGGCCCGAACTCATTGGCAATAATTAAATATGGGGTCAGTGCGGTTAGGGTCCCATGTGCCTGTGCATACATCCACACCTTTCCGTCTGCATCATATTGCTTCTCAAAGGAAGCATATGTATCCGCATCTTTAGAAAATATCATAGTCTACCTCCCTTACGCTGTAGTGAGGATTCTTTCTGGAATCAACATTGCGTCCTGAGTAGCTTGAGCAGATCCAGTAGTTGTTGCACATACTGCAAATTCTGACACTATGCCAGTATAATCTGCAGCACCGTCAGCAACGACTCCCCCTATAAGGGTAAGAGAGTTCCCAATCGCAACAGCAATAGAAGATGTAATCATATCTTCATAAAGCCCGCCAACCTGGAGTTTTGCAATATCCCCATCGTCCCAAGCCTTTGCCGCAACCCCAACATAACAATACTGAGCCCCTGAAGCTATATCCATAGTGATTGGCCCATATTCATTGCCAATAATCAGGTACGGAGTATCTGCCACCAGAGCCCCGTCAGCTTGGGCGTATATCCAAACTTTCCCGTCAGCATCGTGTACTAACTCGAAGCTGGCGTATTGGTCGTCATTTTTACTAAAAATCACAATAACACCCCCTTAAAGTGTGTAATCGAGCGCGGTAAACTTGAAGCTTGTCCTTCGTCTGTCACATTTAAGGTTACATACGCTGGTCATAAATTTACCCATAGCTTTAGGAAATCCCTGAGCCTTTAGGTCAAACCAATCCGTTACTTCTTTATCTTCGCCGGTCTTTACTGCGAGAGCAAAAGCATCCATATCAAGCCCGAACCAATCTCCGGCAGAAACAAAAGAATTACCAATAACGGGTTTTCTGTAAAAAAGAACGTTATCGAATCCCAGGTTTGCTACTTTCTGGTCAAACTCATATCTCTGCTGTGGCTGGAGAAGTGATTCATACTTACTCTGAAGGTCATACGTGGTGTAGTGGTGAGTAGGTAAATGCTTCCCGAATTTTGACTGGTTTCTCATATAAGTGAGAGAGCCGGTTCCAAAGAGTGTCAGGATGGTAGTAGATGAATCTTCAGTAGAAGCCCATGAAGCTGCATCAGATACAGTAATTCCGGCATAAGCTAATCCGGAGTCAACTACGGTTGCTATAGGAGAAATATGGGTGCTGTCAGTACCCCAAAGAACGGTAGAGAGGTTTTCGGAAAAGTCCTCTTTAAGCTCTTTGTGTTTGTCTGCCAGAAGATTAACAATCGCTTGCGGCCCGTCATTTTTAACACGTTCGTCCCAGTGAATAGCGGTACTGCCAACGGCATAACCCCATTCGACCTCTGCGCCGGTCCTGGTTTCTTTACCAACAATAGGAATCTGCTCCCTTGCCCCTACAAAATGTGACTGCAAGAGCTGAACGACTCTGACGGTCCAGTCTACAGCCGTACCACCTGAAATTGTAATCTTATTTTTGCCTTTCAGAGTGGCAAGGAACGGATCATCATCATATACTTCTTGAAAAAGAGCGTCTTTCTGATACCATTTCTGGGATACAGCATTCGCTTCTGAGATTGTAAAAGCCATTTTAAGCCTCCAAAGTTTTTAAACTAAAGGCTGTCTTGCTGGAATAGAAGCTAGCCCTGCAAGTCTGCCTTCTTCTATGGACATTACTGGTTTCTGAGGTTTTACGCCTCCTCCCCCACTCCTTGTTCTGGCCGGCCCTTGCGGATCTGCCGGAGCTGGCGATGCCCCTTTACCCTTCCTTGCATAATACAACAATTCTAAGACTGATTGCTCCACCGTTTCTGGGGAAGTATTCATCAGTTTGTCATAATCAGCCATAAGAGGGTCATGGTCGTAATCGTCAAATTGAGTTTTAAGGTAGCGTCCCGTTGCATTAAATCTTTCGGCCTGTTTTGATTTTCTGTCGGCAGAAGCCTTTATCCGATCATCTTCCTTCCCTTTTTCTATGAGGGCTTTAACCTCTGGGGGAAGTTCCGGGGCTTGTGCGGCTGCTTTGCCAGTAACTTCCTGTAGAAGTTTTTGGAACTGGTCTTCTGGTAAAGCCTCAATAAGTTCTTGACGTTCAGCTAACTGATTTTGGAGCCTCGTCATTGCGGTTTCCCGTTCTGAGAATGAAGCTTCTTTTGCCTCAAATTGTTCTCGCTGTCTGGCGAGAGATTGAGTCTTTTTAGTATAATCAGACTGCCGTAAATAGTTTTCAAGGAACTTATCATCAAGCTCTTTGCTGTCTTTGAAATTCAAAACTTCATCATCCCCACTTTCGTTAGGAATGGTAAGTGAGTGGTAATAGTCTGTGGGCTCTGGGTCTATAGAAATAGATTTTCCAAGATTGTCCGGTTCCACAGGGGTCACACTCGGGTCTGGGCCTTGTCCGATATCTCCACCTGATAAGTTGTCTGCATCCAGGCTTATCATGTGGAGGCGGGGCTCGGAACCATTAAGATTTAGCAATTATCTGCCTCCCTTCATTGCACCCATTAAGGATGCCATTCTATCACCAGAAGGTGCAGGGGCCGGAGATACTGGAGGAGTTCCCATTGAAGGGGCTCCTGCCGGTGGCCGGGGTGATCCCTGCATCGGTGCTGGCTGTTGAGCAGACATAGCCGAAGCTTTGCCCGCCATATTCCTCTTTGAAACCATATTTTTTAACGCCCCTACAAAGCTTGTTAAAGGAGCAGTTATTGGGATCTTCAGAGTCCCGGTAACAAATTGCTCAATGGTTGTTTCTTTGCCAAGTTTTCCAGTCTGGCCCATCATTGCGGCATCAGAAGGATTTAAAGGCGACATATTCCTTGAAATAGCGTTTGGTCTTGGTGTGGAAGGTTTTCCACCACCCATCATCATAGGGTCAGACATTTTTAGCCTCCTGGCCGGGGATTACCTTTTTATTTTGCGCTTGGGTGGTCAATTTGTCAAGCTTAGACATCCTTTTAATGATTTCATCCTTGTTTTTTATCTCTAATTCGGTTAAAACAGCCTCTCTATCCACAGCTTTCATAGCATATAAGCGTAAAAAGAGTTGCGCTCTGCTCTGCCGGTCGAGGGGAAGTGTCGAATCAGACTCAACTTCTACCTCAAACGGGAACATTGCAGGGTCGTCATTTCCTAGACCTTCGCCTTTTGCCCATGTTGCAAAGTTCATGTAATCATCATATTCCTGGCTCTGAGCTTTGGAAAGCTGTGGTTTTAATGCCTCTTCAGTTTCAGTAAGGATTTTTTTTAAAAGGTCGTCGTCTACAAGCATTTTGTTAATAGAGCCTACAGAAGATTTAAAGTTATAATATTCTCTGCCGGTATCAGTCTTATTCTCGATCCAGTGGTCGTCCCCAATCCAATACTGCTGCATAAGACAGACATAAAGGTAGGTTACTCGTTTTATAAACTTTTCAAGGTTTCGTATTTTCGGCCGAATCCTAACACTTGAAGCTTCTGAAAGAATTGAAACTTCTACCGCAGACTGCCTTTCTGTTTTTGTGGTTTCACCACGAAGCATATCAGTGTATCCAAGAATATACTCGATAATCCCTTTGAAACTTGAGACAATAGTCCATGAAGTTTGGTCTGTTTCTTTAGGAAGAAGGTCTACAACAGGAGGCCGCCCTGATTGGGTTCTCCCTGAACTATAAGCATACCCCTGCCCAGTTTTACCGGCCTTCATATCTTCTTTGATTTGCTCTACATCATCAACTTGGTCGGTGTCTATAAGCCAAGAGGGGTTGCTCTGCCGTCTGGCCCGAAGCATCATTGCCTGAAGCTGAAGGTTTATTTCTTTTGTAATTCCGTGAATCTGGTCCCCCTCGCTTATAGAGTCAAACATTCCCGGATTATAATAATCGGTAAGCGCAACAAAAGGAGGCTTTTTGTGAAGATATTCGTTCTCAACATAGCCGAGATATTTATCTGCAGTAAAGTAAACTGTTATCCCGTTCGGGAAAGCTTTTATATCTTTACCATCTTCACCTTTGACTAAAAGTTCGTCAGTACGCATCCAGACCTGATACCACTGAACCCTGCCAGCAGCAGAGTTTACAAAACTATCGGTAGCATCTGAATATTTAAGTTGTTCATCAATGGCTTTATTCTCTTCGTCAACGCAGTAGAAAACGTCTGACTTTAAATCAACCTTCGGGAAAAGCTCTTTTATTTTCGATACCGGAACGGTTTCTCTAAACCCACAAAAAGGGGCATCCCACAAGTCTTCATACCCGGGAGCTATAAAAAAGTCTCTCGGGTCTATGATGTCATAATAAAGGCCGTAAACACCTTCACCTTTGGAATATCCTATCTTGGCAATCCCTAATGAAGTTATCTCTGACCAAGTAACCGTTTTATAAATCATATCTTGAAGTTCTAATTTCTCCCAGATGTAATCGATATTCCTGTTATAAGCATCTGCCACTGTATTGCTTAGATACGGAAACAGAGGAATTATTTTTGCTTTAGGTTTAGAATCTGTCAGGAGGGCCGAAATTGTTGAGACTATCGCAAACAGGAAGTTAAAAGATATCCGACTGTCGTTTGAGTTTAATTTTGTTTCATCCCAGACCTTGTTCCGATATTCTTTAAGGCGATCAGTCATTTCTTTTCGCCGGGACCCTGTACTGTCCATTATCCGGTCAACAAGCTTTTTTAGTTCAGGGTGGCTTTCTTCAACAAGCTTCTCTGGAATTGTATCGTACCCTTCCAGTTTTTGTTTCTTTTTTCTCTTTTTCCCGATACCTAACATTTTATCTGCCTTATCCCTTCTTTCGCAATTATATTCTGCCTTTCAGCTTCAGAGTTTATATTGCAGCCTAACCCGACATCAAACCCTGCCCGGAACCCAAAAGTAAAGCCAGCTAAAGAGTAGATCCTCTGGGCTGGCTTTTTGCATATATGGCATTTTGTTTTGTGATCGCCGTCTCGTTCTAAAAGCTCCGAGAACTCTTTCCCGAAATTCTCACAGCCTTTGTTAACGCATTTAAACCCGTACTGAACCAAGACCACGATTTACTCCTGCTTCTCTAACAAGCGGATTGGCATTATTTACTTGACTTCTTATTGGGTTTTCCAGAAGGTTCCCGGCTCTGTTCCGGTTCTGGTTCCGGTTCTGTTGGTTCAGGGCTGCCAACAGCCTCCCCATCCTCTCCGTCTGTTCCGGCCGCATCTTCGTCATATCCATCACCATTCCCATCATCGTCTCCTATGAATCCTTCGTCAAAAGGTTCGTGGTCTTCTTCGTCGTAAGGCTCCCCGGTTTCAGGGTTGATCCCTCCAAGATTTGTTCCTTCTGAAATTTCTTCAGGCATATTGTCAGGGATGTGTATTTCAGAATCTTTTGAATGGTCATGTTTCATAACAGAAGGTTGAGCTCCAACTTCAGGGTTAGAGTATGCTACTTCAGGCGGGGCAAGGATACCTACAGTTCTTTTGATAATTTCAAGCTGCTCTTTTGTAACAAGTTCAGCATTTTCGTATTCTGTACGGCCATGCTTATTTTTCTTTGCAAGAACTTTCATTCCGTGGAAGCCGCCTTTAAGCCCCTTGCTCTTGCCTTTTTCGTCGTTATACATTCTACCGGCTGCCCGATCTTGCATCTGTTCATCAGTGAATACTTCAAAAAGCTGAGTGTTCTCTAATGATCTGTAAACCCCTCTTCCAACATGAATTCTTTCCACAATGTGTCTCCCTACTAGTTCTTTTAATATATACTACCACCTGTTTCTTGATCTTACAAGTTATAAATTTAGAGAAAGAATTAAGAATAGACTAGAATAGGTGGCTGCACTTTTTATATCTTTTACGATATTATACGACTTTCTACGACATTCTACGACATTATCTCAGATTAACATCTTATCTCCCCATCCTCCTTCTTTCGGTTTAATGAAATCCTTGTAGATAGAGGCATAAGTAAATCCTTCATCTATTTCTTCGTGCTTCACATTTGACCAATGAGCCTGAGAGAAATTAGGAACACACTGAATAATCATGTTCTCCGAATCAATAATATCATCATCATTTTTATCTGAGAACGGGTTATACATATCGAGCTGGAAAATTACTGTCTGGAATTCCGGCAGTAATACAAGATCTTCACCTTGTCTGGCCGCAGGGTATAGTATCCTTCGGTCATTTAAGAACGGTGCAAGTATCCGGGAAAACTTAACAGCTTTATTTATATGACCAGTACTAATCGGTAAAATCGAGTATTTAAGACTCTTATGGTGGCCTTTCTCCCATTCAACAACTTTTAACCGGATAACAGTTTTTAAGTGTTCCTGGAGCCCTGTCTCTATCCCGAACGTTTTTGGGTTATACATTACTTGTATTTTTATGAACTCTTCTGCAAGCTGCTCAGATTTCAGTTTGACTCCATACGACCTCACCATGAATAAACATCTGGGGTCCCGGATATCAATAAATCCTACAGAGATCCCCGACTGGTCAGAATGCCTGTTCGCGGTGGCTGCAGGGTCGAGAGCTGCGAAGTATCTCCGGAACTGCGGAGGGGCTTGTTTATTAACAACCTCAACATCATACATAGGGTACGGCCCGACAAATATTTTATCGCTCGCGGAAACCGGGTCGTTATCCATCTGGGTAGCAAAGTTCGCATCACCCATTTTTTTCTTAAGGACATCTAAGTCTTTATTTTTATAAAGGGAATATACTGGTTTCCCGTCTGCCCCACGGCATTTAACAATAATGGTGTTCTCTTCTTTGAACATCTTCTGCCGGATAATATGACCGTAAATATCATGGAGGTGATATCTCGTCCCGACAACTTTCTCAATGGCTCCAGTATCTTTAACTACCTGCAAGAACTCCCAGGCACTTTGAACTTTCTCAATCTGTGTAGCCGACCGAACTGTTTTATCGTCAATGATATCATCATAAACATGGGCATCGTAGTGACCACCAGCTACAGTATTATCAATTCCAAATACATCTATCTGGCTTTCTTGTTTGGTGAACTCTTCCGGCCGCTTCATTATCAACTGCGTTTTATTATCTACTTGCCAGAGTTTTCTCTCAGGAATAATATCAGGATACAACTCTCTCAACAGAGGGTTCATCAACATGCTTTTAATACTCGATAGCTGCTTCTTGGATAACCCCGTAGTCTTACTGAACAACCCAATACAAAACAGAGGATTATTAAGGAGTTTCCAGATTATCCATACTTTAACGAAAGTACTCTTCAGATGGTTTCGAGGGTACAACTGCAAGGTATCTTCCTCTCGCATCATCTCTTCGCATAACCGTCGATGTAACTTAGGGTCGAGTCTCTTTCTCCAGTACCGCTTATTGAACATATGCTTCGGAGGTTTTAAATACCATTCCCCAACTCCAAGAATTTTATCAGCCAGAAAATACATATCAACTGCTATCTTACGTCTCAACAATTCTCTCTTGGATTCCACGACTGCCGACAACCGCGCTTTCTCTCTCTCAGCTCCCGCCGGCACATCTATCTCTCTCAGCTTCGTCTTAAGTATCTCAACAAACTCTCTCGACTGCACGTCTATCTCAGGCATACCTTCTCTCATAAGAGCCCTTTCATTTCTGATATCGGAACCCGGTCTTTTATGGCTACCCCATCATTCCCCATCAACGCTTTCCCACACCAAGGGCAGCACAGGAAGGGTTTCCCATCATACCCTAACCCATACATAGTTGAATAATATACACAAGCATCCACGAGCCCTATGTTGTCTCGCCACTCCTTCCAAACACAATTCCTATCACGAATCCTTCTCACTCCCATGCCTTATCTCCTCTCATAGCCCCTATACGGCTTCAATACGCCACTTTCCGGCACATACTTACCAATTACCCGTCTCCCCTCCTCGCGCGTCTCTCAGAAAGCTTTTCGGTATGGAAAATTTGGAGAGCGATAGACCGAGGTCATGTATGTCACCCCTTACGCGTCCGGATCCCCCCTCCCCCCTTCAACCTCCTGCAAGATCTCTGTCTCCGCTATCATCAATAGAGTGTTATCGTCTTCATGTGGTGTAACATCTTTCAATGTACTTAACACTTGTTTTGCTTGCTCTGATAGCTCTGATAGCTGAGTCAATCCGGCTTTCTTATGTTCCACCGCTATCTTTTCAATGATTCCTACACTGTGAGCTATCTCTCGAGCTGTTGGGGTCTTCGTCTCTTCGTTGACTGCTATCAACTTACGCTTTCTCTTTATACTGCCGTCTGCCTGGTCCTCATCGTGGTAGGTGTATTTATGTTTGACTGTCTTCTGCCGGTAATTACCGCTAACTATGGAGCTTAAAGCATTCATTCGGACTTTACTACTCAGCCCGCATTCTGCTGCTAACCTTTCGTATTCTGTGATTATCTTCGGGTTTCTGAGCAGTTGAGAACCTGACACGGCAGCGGAGTTCTCTTTTTTGCAGTTGTAAGCTTGCATATAAGAGCGCGTAATGTTACCGAAAGTCTTTGATTTAGGGTCTGTATAGATGTCTATGAAGTACTGTTGTTTAGTATTGAGAGTATTTTTATTTTCGGCCGGCTTGCTGCCGTTCTTAATTTTAGTAGCCATAATGATTTAGTAGTGTTTCAGCTTTCAACTTGCTGTATCCTTTATTTATCCAATAACGCTTTTTAATTTCTCTTAACTTTGATTTATCTCTTCTATAGCAGTTTGTAGGCATTCTTTGATCTCCTTTGATCTATTTTATAACTGTAATTCCTGGTTGTCAAATACTATCTATAATACTAAGATTTTGGATTTCTGCCGATTTGATCGAATTCTTTGTTTCCCAGTCCTATTATCCTAAGATTACTACTTAACAGTTGTGTAGTAATAAAAAACACGATTTATTGATATTTCTGCCTTTTTAATGCTTCTATGCCTTGTTTTCACAACTCAAAGGTATATACTTTATAGTGTAGATAGGGGGATCAAATGAAACAGAATATTATTATTACAGATTATCAGAGTGTTAAGCACAACGTCAGTGTTGACATAGTCCAGGAAGGTTTTACCGATGTTTATGGATTTACGTGGAGTAAATCACAGATCAAGCAATATAACAAACTGTCGGCAGAAATAGCACAAATGAAATATTGTAATTCTTCCCGGGTAGAACTTGCAATGAGGGACAGACATCGGATCTATCATATGCCATTATATATGGCTTCTAGACCGATTATAGACAGCCAAAATCTATCAGGGGTAAGGATAGCATAATAAATAGTGTTATAGTTTGCCATCTGGAGGTTATTATAATAAAGGTTATTTATATTCAATTAAGAATGTTTAAAGTCTTAATATAGTCGGCTGAATTTCGGCCGGACTTATCGAGCTTTTAAGCTTAGATTTTATTATGGAGTATAGGAAATGTATAAGAGAAAAGAAATCGAAAAGATGGTAAAGGGTAATGAGTATTACAGCTCAGATGATTTTATCCGAGACGCAAAGCGTTATGTTAAGGCTATAAAAGAAGGTAGAATAATTTGTGACATAGCAAGTGTTAGTCGGTCGGGTATATCAAGAAAAATGAAATTCCTTGAATGCCATAGAAACAGTAGTACAGGTAACTACCAGTATTTGACTTTTTTCGGCATGTATCGCGCGCTTGGATATAATCCGAAGAGAGACGGACTTATAAATATATCCGGTTGCGGCATGGACATGGTTTTCCATACTAATTACAATGTTATTTATAAACTTTGTTTTTTAAGGTTTATAACTAGAGATACCCGGGATCATTTATGCCAGCAAACACCTACAGTAATTTAATGATCTGTAATATCGGCCGAGCTGGAGAATTTCGGCCGATATAATGGATTTTTAATATTACATATAGGAGTGTAGATCTATGCTAAATACTAAATGGGATTATTACAGTGTTAAATTACCAGATTATTCTTTATCAGCTATTTTCAATAATGACTATAGTGGTTTAGAACCGGCCGATATTGTCACCATCGACGATTATTTAAAATCATTACCCGAAGGGTATTTTACCCTTATCAGCAATGAAAGTTATTTCAGCTCTTATAGTGCTTTTAATAATTTAGGGTGTGATGTCTTCGATGCAGAATACAACTTTAAGGTTTAATATAGTCGGCCGATTTTCGGCCGAACTTATCGAGCTTTTAAGCTTAGAATATTATATGGAGTGTAGAAGAATGGCAAAACATGAAATCATTGTAGGAAACATCGGAACTGTTTACGAAGGAGAAAATAAAGAAGCTGCTAAATTGGCGTATACTGAATACGAATGTCAGTCAATGCAAGGTTATGGCAGAGCCTCATGCGAGCCGGTAACATGGCTTATAAATGATGAAATCTATTGTGAACTAGAAGTTTAGGAGTGTAGAAAATGAAATTATTAACTAAGAATAAACTTATAAAAGAACTAAGCCTTTTTAGCTTGTTTTGCTCAGGCAGAACCTTTACAGAGACTGAGTTAAAAAATCTCGGTACTTTTAAATATGATTTAGGGAAATATAACCCTATTCTCCGGGATATTAATGAAACTCCAAAAATGCCGATATGGTATGAGTTAAGAACAGATAAAAACGGAAAATATTTGCAGCTAATGACTTTTAATAAAACAAGTGTTCAATTGGATAAAATTTGGCAATGTTTTATTGATAGGACTTAACCACCTGTTATAGAGGCTTGGCATAGTATCGGCCGAGCCTATTTAATGGCTTGTTAAGCTAATTTATATTTTTATTCCAGGAGTGTAAAATTATGAAGTATGAATTATTAACCGACAAGAACATGATCGGCCGGGAACGATGGATCTCTGATGGATATAACGGGCATATAATTTTAGTATCATACCATAAGATTGACGGACGATATTATCTAAAACATAGAACTGGCTGCTTCCCTGTAACACAAGAAATAGGGGATAAGTTCAAATCTTTAGTAAAGGAATTATCAGCCTAACATATTTTATTATCGGCCGAGTCTCTACAATTCCGGCCGAGTGTATGATCTGTTAGATCAATATATATTATCGGCCGAATTTATCAATGGGGGAATTATGCCAAGATATTTATATACATTTAATTGTGGTTCTACCGTTTTTATCGGACAAGTTGCTATAATTGGAGACGGAATTTTAAAAGACGGGACGCCTATAGAGGATTATGGGAACTATCTATTAACCACTACAAAACTGAATAATGAAGCAGCTTTTTTTATGTACTTGGCTAATATTTAGTGTATTGGCTGAACGGCAGCAGCTTATTAACTGCCGTATATTATCGGCCGAATTCGGCAAGGAGTGAATTATGGGTAATTTTTTAATAGAGCTTTACAATGGCCGTACTATTTTCGGTCAAGCTTCAGAGAAAACCATGTTTATCGAGACCTTCATAAAGAGCGAAAAATATTTCAAAACATCTAAGAGCGACATTAAGTATTGTATAAAGATACCCTCAATCTTCAGGGATATAGCAAGGAGTGAATTATGAAACTTGAACATGCTAAAATAAATTATGCAGTATCGGCCGCGCATGGTAATTGGAAGTCCGCGCGGTTCTGGTTAAAGATTATTCAAAGGTTTGAACTTAAACAAAGATACGATAAGCGTTAAAAGGAAAATAATATGATAAC
>Ga0222682_1000304_pt1 | contig 11610 bp, 12 predicted proteins | sample AntAcemetage1008_FD_179812 | JGI IMG/M metagenome (GOLD analysis project Ga0222682, IMG submission 179812) | Saline water microbial communities from Ace Lake, Antarctica - #1008 | ecosystem: Environmental > Aquatic > Non-marine Saline and Alkaline > Saline | place: Antarctica: Ace Lake...
TTACCCCACAAAGCAACACAAGCTGGATCTCCAACATTCTCAGTTACATCTTTTGTCCCATTATTATACCAAGATTTCAAAGGCAATACTATCGCAGCTTGAGAGTCGTCTATATCTTTAAAAGTAGAATCGTTATAATAATCTAAGATTTCATCAGCAGAAAGTTGCCCTTGCAACACATCAGCACTATGTATAGTACCTGTGAAAAAAGCTCCACCAGCTATTGATCCAACTGTTAAATCTGAATCTGTTTGTGCATAAGAATAGCCAGAAGTCATTGTTGAGTCATAAACTCCATTAACATATAACTTCCATGTCTTAGCTACGTTATTAACAACAAATGCTAAGTGTGTCCTCGCTGATGTCAACAAATAACCAGAAGCCCGAGGCGAAGAACTCGCACCATTATTACTTACATAACAACCTATGTCTCTTTCATCTATAGTAATAGCCCACATATAATTGCTTGCTTCATATTGCCCGAATATAGCCTTGCCACCTGAAACACTAGTTGCTCCACTTACGTCTATCATTATTGTCATTTCATCAGTCGGTTGTATCTTTGGATAAGTAACATATTGGCTTGTTCCGTTTAATAAAACACCATTAGCTATAGCAGGAGCAGCCGTCAATACACCACCATGACTTTCAACGGTAGTGCTATTTACAAAGTCTTCTCTGAAAATAACATTCTCTGCCTTGGCTCTTGCATCTAATAAACTAGACATTAAACTTCCTCACTCACCACTGGAGCTTTCTCTATTTTAATCTCTTTTGCTATTTCTATTAGCTCTGTTCTTTTAAGGTGTTCATTTGTTCCGTAATCACCAAAAACATAACCACTTTGTATATTACTTATAACATCACCCATACTAGGTTTGCTGTCCCATATAGCTTCCATTTTTAATTTAATTTCTTCTCTTTTAGATTCTGTCATTTATTTTCTCCTTACAACTTAGGTATATTCCATTATAAAGCCTTACCACGTTCACTTAATATAACTGTATTAGTAATATTATCTGGTGTTACTACATATCTATAACCATTATAATTCATTACATTTACACTTGCTGCAACTAGTTTAGTTGTATTTAAACAAGTTATATCTGTTACAGTCAAACCACTTGTATCATCTGTAAAAGCAATTGGAGTCCAAATTGCTGTACCTAATGCTGAACTGTTTGTAACCTGTATAGTAAAAACTGTTGACTCCCCTGCACCGTCAATCATATGCCCAGCTACTGATACATATTTCCTTGTGCCAACTAACTTTCCTTCTGAACTTGGGTAGTAATGAGCTGCTGCTGATAAATCAATATCATTAACTATTGTTTCTAAAACATAATGTTCGTCTAGTGGATTTGCTTCAAATGATTTACTTAAGTCAGTGCCAGAATCATATCCTTTCAAAATTCTTGTCTTAGTATTTAAACCAGCCATATAATCCTCCTACGACCCAACTTTTACAAAGTTGAAGTGTACACTGTTTAATATTCCACCTGATACTGCTGCTTTCATCTGTAATTCTAGCCATTGAAGACCCTGAATATCAAAAGACAATATGTCTTTTTGGTCTGAATCAACACTAATTTCTACTGTCTGAGCTTCTACATATACTGTTGAGCCATCATCAATTTCATTCATTATACTATATTCATTACCTGCTGTTGCTACATATAAACGTTCTATTAGCCTGAATTGAACATCTGTTGAAGCGTTTATATCTATGTCAGGACGAATGATTACTCTTTCAAATAAACCTGCTTTAAATGGATCACCTACGGCAGCCCAGGAGGTGGTTATCCCCTGAGCCATGCTTTTTAGAGCCTTAGGTGCTGATACGAAATTAGCCATGCTAATCTCTTGCCATATAATATTTTACAAATATTCTAGCCTTACCTTTTTCAAAAGATGCTGTTCCTGCTGTTAAATAAACAGGTGTTGCAGTTGTCACTTTCTTATTTACTGTTGTAAACTTTAATGCTCCCGCTACTAGCGATGCTTCCGTAGCACCATTAACCATTACGGCATCTGATTCTGTAACACTTGAAGCTATACCTGTCACATCTAATGTAGCCGTGCCACCTGATGCTGTTATAGCTGTTAAAATATCAGCGAATACTTCTGATACTAAAGCACCTACTGGAAGTGTCATATCTAACTCAATACCTGCTGTTGGAGTAGCCGTTAACGGAATATCTCCATCTACTGATTGGTCGTATAATGCACTTATTACATATTCTCTATCTGCAAATTGCTCCGTAACACCATAAGTATGATTAACATTACCCTCAATAGCGTATTTAGTTTTTCTTAAAGAAGCAACATCAGCTTTTTTTAATACCATTTCTAACCTCCATTAAACAGGGGGAATTTAATCCCCCCATATTTTAAAAACCTAAGAATTAAAACTCATTGAAACACTGTGTATAATAGCATTTGATTCTGGATTTCCACATACAAACTGTGCTGACAAGATGTAATCTAAAATATGTGTGTAAGCTGCTGCTGTTGTAGCTCTACTTACATACCAATATTTGCTGTTTCCAGGGTTATTAGGATCATCAATAAATTCAATTCCACCATCTGAACAAATAGAGAATGTGTCCATGTTTAATACTGGGATTGTTGAATCAGATAGATTCTCAACTCTATTAAGTCTTATATCTCCACCACTATATTGTGAACCAAGAACGATTGAAGTCCAACCATAAGGATTAGCTTCTGCCTTGTCATTTCTATAGAAAGCACCTTTGTAAATCTCTAAATTGTTCATTGCTATTGCATAATTCAATGGTGACAAGAAATAATCCTTAGGCTTAGTTCCCTCTGGATGTCTTGTTTTTAACGAAATATCTGATGAATTATATTGAAACAATAAAGGCAAGAAGTCAGAAGAAGTCATATCTGAACCATCTTTATTATATGCTTGTAGAAATGGGTATGCTGTTTTTGTTTGGCCTAAGTAACTTGCGTCACCGCCATTTGTACTTGACAAAAGAATAGAGTCTAATGAATCAAATCCATAAGCTACTGCTCCTGATGTATTTACTGAACCATCTACACAAATTGTTGTTAAAGCTGCTGTTGATGCTACATAGTTTGTTAAATTAGCTGCTGAACCACCTAGTGTTAGAGAAAATCCTACTTTACCAGTATTTTTATTTACTGATATAGCAAAAACCTCTGTACCCTTTGTCGTTGCATCTGTTCCTGCAAGCTGAACGTTCATGCCAATTCCAATTTTTTCAGGGTGAGCAAGTGTCAAAAGACCACTAGCAACATCAGCAATACTTGTAACTTTACTTATTACAGAACCACTTAGGATTCCATCTTCAATCTGTTGTTTAAAACCATTCATTGCATAGTCTGTTTGTTTGTCGAATTTACCAAGTAATGAAGTAACTAAACCTTTTCCTCTATGCTGTTTAATATCTTTTTGTCTTACTTTCATTGAACCAGTCATATCTACATAAGACTCTACAAAACCTCTAATTGGGTCTGTAATCTGAATACTAGCTGGATCTTGGAAAGCACCAATTTTTACTGATGATGTTTCTGAACCTAAGAATGAAATTATTTTAGAATTTCTTACTGCTGATCCACCACCGTCAAGTTCACCTGTACCAACCCAGTCTTTTTCTTCCATTAACTTGTTGATCCATAGATTTCTTTTCAGTTTATTTAATACCATAGGTCCAGTTAATTTATCATTAATCTGTGACTGCCATGATCTTGTTAAATTTTTAGACATTTAATTTCTCCTATTTTAATTTTTAGTCTAAGCCATCCTCTATTCTTTGTGCTGCGATGATGTCTTTAAAGGTCATTTCTTTCTTAACCTTTGGAATCGTTGATGTTGTGCTTTTCATGTTTGGGATTCTATCTTTGCGGGATAAATCCTTATTGGGTGAAGTTGCTTTGCGGGCTACTTCGTGAGTGTCTGTGCTAACTTTGCGGGTTGGCACGATATTGTCAGACTTTGCGGGTCTAAACTTCGAAAATTCATTGTATACTTGCCTAACACATTCATCAGGTGGTAACAATTTATTAGTTTCATTATAATCCAAAGCTCCATGATTGTAAACCTTATTCTTAAAAGAACCTTTTTTATTTCCTTTATAGCTATCATACCAATCTACAAATTCCTTTATTTCATTATCGAAATGAATAGCATGATCAATAGACATTGACAAATTAACAGCACGCTCTTTAGCTAGTTCTTGTTCTGTTGACGTCATAGCTTTCTCTGTACTGTAGCTATCGTAATTACTCTTAAATCTATTCTCTATTTCTATTTTTCTACCAGGTTCAGCTTTGTCGTATTCATCTATGAACATTGCAGTACGCAATATATCCTCTTTGGAAAATACAGATAATAATGCTTCTTCTTTTTTTCCATCATCATAAAGACTAACTGCAGGAGCAAATTTATCGATGTATTTTTATACATCTTGCCAGTTGTCTCATTTTCTTCTCTTAACTTATCTCTGGATTTTACTGTATCCTCTAGCCCTTTTGCCTTAGTTAATAAGTCAACAACTTGTTTCTCTGTTGCCTCATCTGTGATTATACTTCTAAGAAAATCGTCAACTTCGAACTCTCGGTCCTTTACTCTGTATTTAAAGTCAGAGTTATAAGCTGCTGCTTCTTCCTCTGATTCATCCTCGTCAACTACTTCTTCTTTTTTTCCCTCATCATCATCGTCAAGATCTTCATCGATTGTTACTTCTTCTTCTAAATCTGCATCACCCAAACCCTCTTTAAATTCATCACTTAATACTGTTTCTTCTTTTTCACCCATTAGACACCCCCATTATTATTAGCTGGTTTACCCATACCCATACCAGCATCGATAGTTGCTTGATCGCTTTCCATGTTTTCTATAGATTCTATTGTCATGTTTTGTGCTTTTAATCTCTCTGCTGTCCACTTTATAGCATCTACTGGAAGCTTCTCTTTTACTGATTTTAACCCTTTACCATTAGCCTTAGGCTCATTTACGTAATAATCAATGCTCACAAGTGGACCTGTCATTGGTATCTGTCCTGCATTTATTGCTTTCTCTTGCTCCATTTGTTTATTTATAATTTCTTGTCTATACTCATACTGCATCTGGTAACGTTCTTTAATCTTAGGATCTTTCTCCTGTACCATTTTCCAGTCGCCTTTTTTGCGTCTTCTTATTAGCTGCTTGATTATTTCCTTATTGTTATCGTACTCACTTATCTCTGGAAACTCGCCTCTATCTAAAGCAAGTACTATGTTCTCTGATTCCTTCTCATCAACCACAAGCTGTCCAAACAACTTGTCGCCATCTACCCAAGGGGACTCTTTTAATATGTGTCCAATGTTCTCTGGGCCTAATTGCTTAGAAGCATATTGTAATGTTTCTGAAAGAACTAAGTGCTTACCAAACAATGAATCAACATCATCAGATGCTGGCTCTAAGGCTATGTTATAATCCATAGGCCCTAGTGCCTTAAATTCCTGTATATTAACCGCTTCACATGCTCCTGCTTCTTGTACTACCTTTTCGTCTGGATAGTAGCTCTTAGCCAATTCTAAGGCTGTCTGTGATATTTCAATGAAAAAATCTTCTATGTTCTTAGCGTCAAGCACATAACGTGTCTTTTGCCTAATACTCTTATACAATGTTGCCTTTATATCTGACTCTCCACCCTTGTCTTCGCCCTCATATGCCTCTTCCATTACTAGATGCAAATGCTTCACATTAAACAATAAAAACGGCAAGTACTGTTCACCAGTTCTACCAGGTATATGCTTGAATGTTTCAAACCCCTTGCCAGCCTTAATATGACGGATACCTAGCAACTTTTCACCTTCTGCAAGCCCTTCACTATATGCTGTAACAATCTTATCATCACCTAGTGTTACCTGATGCTCTGCTATCTTACTTACACAACGGTTTATCTCGTTTTGTGAACTTCTACCTGCCCTAATTGGACTATATCCTCTTGCTCCACCTGGTGTCCTCTTACAACGTTTCATATTCAATGGGAATATAGGTTTTTCGTTTATGTCTTTCTGGAGGTCTAAACTCCATATTATTTCTTCTTTTAACTTGACAAATATCTTTCCTCTAGGGAACTTTGGACTAGGTCTGAAAAACATATATCTTACATTTATCATGTCCTTATTATCTGAAATTGAACCATTATTCCTATCGAATAAAAGAAATTCGTTAGAATCACTTGACTTTAATAAATTTATTAATTTCTCTTTTTTCTCTACACTAAATTCTTCATCTTCTTGTATCATATATTTCAATGTATTCTTGTGTACTGGCTTATCGAATGAACCCCATGCACTCTCGTGAAAATTCCTTACACCTTCCTCAAAACATACGTTAAAACCATCTATTGATTCAATACATACTTCTCCACTGAATATAGGTTTTTCTGGGTCATCTTCTTCTCGTTCTACTGGTTGGTCTGATTCATCAAAGACAAATTGGCCCATCTCGTCCATCTCAAATCGTTCCTCATCAGGTAAACCACTTAAGTCCTTTTTCTCGTAACCAATTATATCACCTTTATCAAAGTCAAAATATGTATAAGACCATACTTCTCCGATAATTTGATGGTCTGACACAAACAATGGAGATATTTCATTCCAGTTATTTGCTTTCTTAATAGCCTTTAATACACTGTCACTTATCTTTGCCTCTTTGCACTGATGCACATCGTCACTCTTGTAAGGTGTCACTATGCAACCAGGAGCAAGGCCAACTATCTTATTTATCTTCTTATCCATTATGCTTTGAATAAAGTTAAGGGTTAATTTCTTTCGTTCCGCTTCATCAAGTGAAGACCTGAACTTCTTTTCTATACTGCGTTTTAGGTTGTCAGACATCTTGGAGTAATGGTCACTTCCATAAATTAGTACATTAGTCCTTGACTCATTGAAAAATCTGGCATGTGCATCTTTTCCATTCTTTATCATTTCCTCAAGTTCATCCGACGTATACTTGTTATCGTTTACATCCTCAAACTTTTCCTCATCTGACACAAAGTTCTTACCATATTCGCTCATTTAATATCTCCCGAATTAAGCTTATCAAAGTAAGCATCTGGGTCTGTTAGCATTAATTCCTCTGACTCAAACGACTCCCTGATAGCTAATTTCTTTCTCACATCATCCTCTACGTCTTCTTCTATTTCTTCCTCATTCAATACAGAACTTCTGGTTACTGTCGGAGCGGTATTTTGTGTTGTTACTAACGGTAAATTTACCGCTTGAGCAGTAATTACTTCTTCTATGTACTCCGAACCAATTATCTCAAACTCAACTTTGTCTTTTATGTTTAATTTTATTTTGGAAAATTTGTCTGCTGATTTCATTATATCAATTAATATAGAATAATCAAATACTTTTTCACGTGTCTTTTTTGACTTCACTTCTGGGGATGCCTTTATTTCCTTAACTTCTTTTACCTTGTTCACTTTTTTAGTAGCCATAATTCCTCCTAATAATCAAATATACTGTCTTCTTCATATAAATCTTCTTGTACCTGTCTTATTCGTTTCCGTTCTGCTGTAGCCTTTTTCTTAGTTTGCTTAAAACCCTTAAGGCTTCGTTCCTCATAATAATCAGCCTCTTTAGCCTCTCGTTTCTTTACGTATCTGTCCATACCTATTAACGTAGAGTCATCAACATTACTAAAGTCAAAGTCTACACGGCACAGACTATATCTTAAGGCGTCACAGTTGGCTACGACGCATAACGATACTGTGTATTCGTGGTTATCATCTACCGTAACGTTGTATACGTAGTCCTGTCGCACATTGAACTGAACAACATTTAGCCTTATAATACTTATTTCTTGTAAAAGGTTTTTTACACCCTCCGCAAATAACCTCAATATTATCGACACCACTTTCCCTGCGAAATTTTGATTTGCACTTATTGGAGCAAAATTTACTCTTTTTTTCTTTCCTATCATCTTTTGTATTAACGATTTGAGATGTGTAAATTTTTCCACATTGGTCACATTTATACTCGGTATGCACCCTTTTTTCCCATGATTCTTTTCCGTGAGCAACGTGCCATTCTCTACCTTCTTCGCTTGCATGCCATTTCTTTGCCTTTTCTTGAGCCTTTCTGAGATTATCATGGTAAAGCTCTTTATTGGCCTCATAATTCTTACGACCATGATGTCCAGTATGCTCTTTAGCGTCCATACACTTAAGGTTTTCAATATCATTATTAAGTGGATTATGGTCAATATGGTGAATAACAAACCCTTTTGGTATTTCCCCTTTGGATATTCTCCATATTTCTTGGTGCAGTGATCCCACTCCCTTTTTCCTGTGATTAGCTGCAGGTGTAAAATAGTTCCTATGCTCTCTTTTATTTGAATCTGGATACCTTCTGAACTTAATTCCATTAAAAAAAACTGTCTCAACTCTCTGAATTGCCATAATAAATACCTCCAAATACTTATAGTATTAAAAGTATCGCTATGTGTCAATCGCTGTATCTGTTTCTTTTCGTTACTATTTACTATGAACTTATGGTCAGGCGTACATCTTGCAACATGATTCCCTATTTCGTATACCTTGACATCAGCTTTCCTTACTCCAATATCTACTACATCTCTAAAGCCGTCCCTAGTTAATACCCTGTCTCCTACTCTTAGTTTAGATATATCTTTAAATCCATAATTAGTCGCTACTGAATTACCTTTAGTAAAACAGGCATCATCCCTACGTCCGTTTTTCGCTTGCTTATTTCTTACTAGCCTAAATTCTTGGAACAACTTAGACACATCCTTATGGTTAAAAAACTGCAACATGTTATTCTTCATCAATGCATTTAACGTGCCAATTCCTTCCTCTGGATGCTTGGACGCTCGGTACATCATCTTCACTTCATTCGCATTTACTAACTTCTCAAAATCCACTGAACCATAATCGTAAAATGAATTAATTGGTCTACCTAATGCTTCACGCATTTCATAGAATTTACGCAATACAACCTCTGGATCAGTCGGCAATATGTCCTCTCGCCAAAGGTCTATAACGTATGCCTTAGTCTTTTCTGGATTAACTGCAGTAAAACATATGGCACTCTTGTGATTCTTACCACCACTACCGATGTCAATTCCACAATATATCTCCCATTTGTCAGGCACTTTGCATGGCTCTACTATATTCTTATTTATAAAACCACTAAATACCAATGCCTGTCTGTCTACAACAAACCTGCCCTCAACTCGTTTTTGCACTTCTTCCTCAGTGCCGTACTGGTTAGAAATTGCGATGATTCGCTGCCTTGTCCAAGGACTCTGGCTATCGTCCTCGTATTTCATGCAATCCCAAAGTGATACGTTCCACTTGTTCGCATTTGGGAACATCTCCTCACGTTCGCCACGACGCTCCATTGCATCGTACCATTCCTTTTGCCCTAGTGTCGCCGTGAACACCATGCTAAATGACCCACCTGTGTAGTTCATACGTGAACGTATTTCTCCATAATGCTCATATGGCAACTCTTCATCTGTTATAGCCTCGTAGCATGTTGTCGATTGTAGATTTATAGAACTCTGGCCGTATGCCTTAAATTGCATTATACCATCTCTAAATTCAATCTGCGTAATCTTTCTATCTGAAAAATAAGCTTTCCAGCCATATTGCTCAAATATCTCTGGATTATCTTTATCCAAGTAAGGACCCGACGGCAGATACTTTTGCCATGTTGTTACAAACGCTGTCGTCGCTGTTGTAAAATCAGGATAGAAATACCATAACACCAGTTTGTCTTTGCCTGGCTTATATTTGTCACCCCAAATAGCTATTCGTTCCGCATCAGTGGTGAACATCTTTTCGCACATTCGCATTATACCACTGCTACTTTTGCCAAGCTGATTTGCTGCAACGAGTAAATTCATTTTGTTTGTAGACTCAATGAACTCACGCTGGAATTTATAAAACTTATGTGCGTATCTGTAGCCTAAGCCATCTCGTAGCTGTTTCTCTTTTTCAAGTAACGCTAGTTTCTCGGTTAAAAGTTGCTCCATCTCATAACTAGAATAGCTACGACCATCCCCATCAATGCTATCATCGTCACTTATGCCACCGTATGACATCTAGCCCAACATACCCGAAGCATCCTCATCGCCTGTTTTCTCGGACTCTAGCTCAGGTGCTTCATTGTCATCAGCCTTATCATTGACGTTAGCTTTAGAAGGCTCTGTTTTGCCCTTAGCTGCCTTTTTGGTCTTGGGTGATACTTTGGTATCAGTTTTAGTTTTAACGTTCTCTAATGTGCCATTCTGTTGATCTGGTGTGCTAATTGAACGGTCTTTCAATCGCTTTGTTACATCTCTGTTAAATTCAGCAAGGTCCTTCTCCAACAATTTAGGAGTTACCTCAACTTCCACCGTGCCACTTGTCCCATCCTCAGCCGTTACCTTAACATCAGCCATGTCTTTCTTAGGTGCTGTTATCACTATGTCAGACTCAATATGTGTGGAAGTTCCTCCTGATGAGTAGTGATGTCCACCCATGCCTAGTGCAATCCTGTTCTCACTAGTATCGTCAACTGGTACAAAACACTGTGTACCATCTAATCCAGGTATCACTAACTGCATCTTCTTGTTGCCCATAGGCCTTACCGTAATTCCAGTCGCTAAATCAATGAATACCTCACCTGTCTCACCCTTTGTACTTAATCGTTTAAACATCTTACTCCCCTTTTTCCTTTATTTTCTCAATTTTGCTCAATTTTGCTCATTTTTTATCTTTTTTATCTAACACTTCACTGTAATCGGCATTGATAACCTTACTGATCTTAGGATTGTGAGGTATCATGTCAACACTCAACTCCGTCTCTAAATCGCTGATCTTCTTCTTCAACGTGTCCATGCTCATAGAACTAGACGCCGCGTCCTCCCTCGAACGCTCACTTATGCCAATAGCTATCTTGTCATAACCATTCAAATTGCAATTCTTCTCCACATGCTGTAATACCTTGAATTTTAAATTACATAACGTCATTACCTGACGAAAATCTCGCTTACCAAACTTATCAACACAATCATCAGTATCTAAGTCAAGTACCTCCCTGTAAAAGTCAGTGCCGTACCTATCAACAATAGACTTCGACTGGTACGAATAGTTTAACTGGACATTCAACAAGAACAGACAAAAACCCCTCGTCTTTAACTTCGCAACGTAATCCTTCTCCAAACATACACCCGAAAATATGGAAAAATCCTCCAAACTCTCATAACCATTCATGTAACAAGCGTTAGCCTCATCCCAAAAACGAGTTCGTAATACCTCGTCTGACTCCGTTATCTTGAACTTCTTTTTAGCTATCTCTGTGTCAGTCATCCGTTCACCACCAGCGTAAAGATGCTGTAACAAAGAATACCTTTCTGGCTTCAAATACCTAGTCAACGTGTCGCCAATAGGCTGGCTTTTCATTTTTACTACTTTTCCCATAAAACAATTCTATAAGCTTTTCTCGCTTTTTACAAGTAGTTTTTAATCATTTTTACGCTATTTTATTTATAAGTGATATTTTATCCTTATTTTATTATTCCATTTTCTCACTCTGCGTTTTTTCGGGTTTTTTTATCAT
>Ga0222682_1000306_pt1 | contig 11582 bp, 15 predicted proteins | sample AntAcemetage1008_FD_179812 | JGI IMG/M metagenome (GOLD analysis project Ga0222682, IMG submission 179812) | Saline water microbial communities from Ace Lake, Antarctica - #1008 | ecosystem: Environmental > Aquatic > Non-marine Saline and Alkaline > Saline | place: Antarctica: Ace Lake...
TCTGCGTCAACCTCCCATACGAAGGCATGGTCCGTGAGACTGTTGATCACAGCAGCGGCCGCATTCACCATCTTGGTCTTCGACTGCCACGGTCCGGAGGGCAAAACATGAATAAGGTTCTTATGCCTGGCTTTCAGCTCTTGCAGGTACTCAGTTGTGCCATCAATCGAGCTTCCGTCTTCATTGCTATAGTGCGCTGGCACTCCGGTCTTGCACCAGCTTGTATCTCCGTTGCTCTGGCTCGCCCCTTCCACGACAACCCAATAGTCAAAAGTGTCCAGAAGGAACTCGGCATAGTTGTTATGCTTCAGGTGGTGTAACCCGTTTAATATTATGGTGAAAGCGATCCTCATGCTCTCGACCTCCATATATTCCAGTTGTTGGCCAGGATGGTCTTATTCCAACCTCGATCCCGAGACTTGTCGTAATAGTGTTTACGCTTCCCGGCGCATTGCGGGATAACCTCGACAAAATTGCACAACGCGCTGTCTATACATCGGACCTCAAAGGCCTCCAAAACAACCTTATACCAATCGAATACGTTATAATCCTCGATGGGCTCAAAGATTACCCTGGGCAAGTTCGGCATATTGGAGGTCTCTGGATTTATAGGAATGTTGACCCTCGTACCAGACTGCTCATGACACAGGATATAATCGGCGCCATGTTTGGCTACGATCATTTTATAGAGCGCGTCCTCTCGTTTCTCGTTTCGCTCCCACCTGATCTGCCATCTTTCATACACTGGGATACCAGCCAGATAGTATTTGGCGTTAATAAAGCTCTGCCACCGGGAGCGAGTCTCCGTCCACCATTCGTCAACACTGGTGCCCCTGATAATTCCAAAGCTGAGGTCGATGACCTGGTCATATACGCCTTGATGGCTCTCAACCGGGGTACAATAGTCGATGTTTCTAAACAGTCCGTGGAACTTCCTGGGACATAGCCAATCAACCGTACTGCCCTGCCTGAAATACCAGTATGCTATCGGCAGGCAGATAACGATATCTCCGAACTGCCCGGGCTGATGTATGAGTATTCTTTTATTCATCCCTGCAACCCCAATTCTGCGATCTTCTCTATGATGAACCTCGGGTCTACAATATGCACGTCCTTGCTATACTCTAACGACAAGAACCCCTCTTTGTCCGAATAGTCTTTATAGACATCGAAGCATGTAAACCCTTCCAGCTTGCACATTTCTTTGATCTCGTGGTTCATACATTCGTGATATTTCTTCCGGGTCTCGTCGCTCCCCATGTATGGATACTCGAGGTCTTCCTGCGTCTCGTGGCTTGGCGGTGTTACCATGCAAATACAGGTCGTTACACCTAACGCAGCGTAATGCTGCTCGATCATCCGGTTCACTGTCCTTGCATAGCTTTTAACCAGCCCTTGAATCATCTGCCGGTATGAATCATCCTCGTCGAATTTAGATATCTGGCAGCGACAATCAATTTTCCCCAGGCAATAAATAACAGCGTCACCATCCTTGAGGTCGATCTGCTTAAACGCCAGGACATCATAGGCATCGTTCCCGAAAGCGTATAAGGTCAGTGGTCCCAGCCAGCCCGGCACAACACCGGGGATCTCTCCCCATCCTACAACCGCGTGGCTATCTCCGAAGGTATAGATCATCTACCCATAACCTCCCTGTAAAGCGCCTTGATCGTCGGTATCTGGCTCTCCATGGTAAACTCACCCCTTACCTCCAACACCTTCTTCCGGTACTTCTCATTGTCCCCGTATATCTCCGGGATGTCATCCATCGAGTTCACTACAACCCCAATGCCAGTCTGCATCACAAACTCGGCACATTCATCAGCGTTGAGAACGATGATAGGAATACCGGCAGCCATGTATTCGAACAGCTTATTCGGGATAGTGGCGTCATATTGACTGCACGGCTCTACACAACCCACCAGGCCCCAGTCATGCCGGGTCAGCTCTCGGAGCATCAGGTTGTAGGGCAACCGACTGATATAAACGGCACCCGACACCAGGTACTCATACATATACCGGTTGTTCGATGAGTAGATCGTGAATGGTATCCTTGCCTTTGTCAGACTCACAGCAAGCGGCCGGTAGTCCAGATAGGCGAAGGGACCCGGATCAGGAACACCAGCTGGGAACGCAAGTACGCCGCCCTCATAAGCAATACCTCCGGTCCTTGGCATTTCCCCATCAATAAACATCGACTCAAGACACATGCTCTGCACAACTGCCCGTGGCTTGTCCTCCTGGATCCTGTGATAATCCTCTGCGATTTGCATGCACGCCTGTGACGGGAAGATGTACGCATCAGCTACCTTCATAGCCAGATCCTCATCCGGTGTGGATTGTCCGGTACGGATACAGCCCAGGTCGTGACAGTCATAGACCAGCGGTATCTCCGGCCTTATCGACTTGGCCCGGTGTACTATCCAGTCCGGTTCATTGTGGACATGCATCAAATTCATATCCAGATTGCGGAGCTTTGCTTCGAAGGTCTCCCCTGAGTTGAACTTGGTCACTGAAGACAGATGTGCTTCCATCTCCGGACTCGCTATCTTCCGGGTGAAGAAATCAATAGGGACATCTGCGTTCATCAGCGCCAGGCCTTCCTTTACCATTCTGATACATCCATGATCTGATATTGATAATACGCCCAAAACAGCCTCCTTATTTCTTTTTGTCCATCGGTTTCCGGAAGTTTGCGACCTCGCGTGTCGCTTCGGCCTTCTCTTCCTGCTCCTTGGCCATTGCCACCGCTCGTTTACGGGCAGCGGCCAGGCGTTTCGGATCATCCTCGATGATCTTAGCTTCTGCTAAGGTTCTGACATCGTCCTCTTCTCTCCATCGTCGGTCTTCCGCTGTTAGCTTCATGCCCTTTGTTCCCCCTGTAGGCACTTCTTGTATTTGTGCCATGGCCTTACTTTTCCTTTGCATATGCTGCCATATCTGCTTCGGACATCTTACCCATTGCTTCTTCCAGGGCCGCACCTTCCAGTTTATCAAGGTAGGCAAACTTTCCAGCAGAAGAGATATTCTCCTCAGCGGCTCCAACATCCTTCAATGTGAGGGGCGCCTTCCCCTTTGCCTTATCTGCTGCTATCTTTTTGGCTGCTGCAACAAGCCGAATCTTCTGAGCTTCCGGCGTTTCTCCCTTGTTTCGCAGGGGGATCAGATAGGATATCTCCTTATATGCTTTCTTCAGGATATCGTAGTTCCCCATTGTTGCTCCGTCTTCACTCTGCAATATGGTGTTGACCTCTTCAGCAAACAGTTTCCGGATTCTCTCGTCATTGCCAACTTCGGGATGTATGCCTAAGTAATGTTCCTGTGCCCCCACCCATTGAGTCTGTACTGCGCTTTGCTGCATACCGTCAGACACTTTCATCGTGACTTCGAGCGTGGTCTGCTCCTTTTCCAGAACCTTCTCCTCGGCATAGACCGCCTCTTTTAAGGTGTCGTACTCGTCAACATCGATTTTTCCCTCGTCATATTGAGTTTTAATGTCAGCCAGCTTCCCATGTACCGCCTTGACCTCTTCGGTTATCTCAACAATCCGGGCTTGTGCCGTCTCTTTGTCTACCAGGGGAACTGCCTTAACAGTCGTGGAAACGTCGATTACCTCCTCTTCGTCCTCGGACTTGGCCGCCTCTGCTGCCGTCTCGGCTTCTTCCGCGACTCTTGCTGCTTCTGCGGTTGCCGCTTCCGCTGCGATCTCTTCCGCCGTCTTTCCTTCGTCCGCAGCGGCCTTTGCCGCTTCTGCGACCCTTGCTGCCTCGGCCACCACTTCCGCTTCTGCGGCGATCTCCCCTTCGGTCTTCACTTCGCCCTCTCCTGGTTCTTCGAGCGCAGCAATCTCTTCTTCGCTCAGTCCTGCCAGTTCCTCATCAGTGTATGCCATTCTTATTTTCCTCCCTTCGGTGTTTTCTCTGTTTTCATTGTCTGCCTCTCCCCAACCTCGATCTGGTTCAGGGTCTTCGCCTTCTCTATCTGGATCTTGTCTTTACTATCTCCAATCTCTCCCTCGGTCTTGGCCGTCTCTGCCCTGACCTGATCAATCTGCGCTATTGTTTTCTGAGCTTCGGCTTCGGTCTTATCGATGATGGCCTCTTCTTTCTCGAGCAGAAGTTCCTGTGCTGCGTCTGCGATCCTCTTCTTCTTGTCTTCCTCTTCCTGCTGTGCCTTTAGCCTGGCTTGGTTCTCTGGATCATTCGGGTCTGCGTTCGGGTCTTCCTGTCCATTCATGCCCCTGATACGCTGTACCATCTCTTTGCTGAGGCTTTCCGGTATGTCATGAAGCTCTACAATCAAATCCAAGAGGTTAAAAACTACCTCTGGCGGGAGTTTGCCGGCCAAATCAAGCACAGATTCCACCATTGCCTGTCTCAAGGTGGCATTGTAGGCCTGCGTATCAACCACAAAGTCGGCCTTACGCGCCGTTATGTCGTTTATGTTCCCATCCTTGTCAGGGGCATTGACTGTCATAAACTCCTGCTGCCCTCTGTCCCCGGTTATACGGAACGTCTTTTCATCAGGCATAAACTGTTCGATCAACGACAACTCAATCTCTCCGGCCATCTGCACGCCAAATCGGTGATTGTCGAATACCTCCGCTCCTATTACATGGCCTTGGTCCTGCCGTGCCTGTATCGCTCTCCCTGATGTTGCATTGGTCTCTCGCCCCATGTTCTCGTCGGTAACACCACCAACCTTCTGAATAGCAGCAGCGTCTTGCTCCATGAGCATAACGTGTTCTTTTGCAAGTCCAACGTGTTCATCAAAGATGACGCTCGACCCTCGCTTCTTCCTGATAATGCCATCGGGCCGGTGAGCTTCGTCGTAGAAATTATCCCAATCATCCGTAGCGTCATTATCAGCAATAATCCTCTCGCTTGACAGGAGATGCAGCGCCCTTGATCTGCGCTTGTTGAGATCGTCCTGGAGACTAATGAGATTGCGCACAGCTCCATACGGTTCATTTGTGCGTTTCTTCCGATATGCCCACAAGGGAACAAAGGGGAACCGGTTATGGTTGTAGGGAGATTCCGCATCCTGCAAAGGATAAGGCATCCCTTCCGCCCACATCATGCACCTGACAGTCATAAGCAGCGCATCGTAAGTAGACGCATATTCCTTTTCCACCATGTCTGCCATGGGACCGTTCTCAGCGTCATACGGGGTATTGTTGAGCGTTCCGAGGTCTTTTCCGCCCCGGATCATCGTTTTCTTGGCCGGGATTTTATACCAGCACTCTACGAGCCGGATACGGGATCGTTTTGATGTGTGGTAAGTAGCATCATCGTTGTCGCCGTCTCCGCCTTCATTTTCAATCGTTATTTCACTTTCATCTATACCCACTTCCGTATAATCGGTGTACGTCTTTGCAGTCATGGCCGCGGCCTTGAGTGCCGCTGCGTGTTCGGGATACATTGCTATTGCTATATCAAGATCAACTATCTTGGACCTGATCTCAAACCGAGCGTCAGACAAGTCCATCTCAACCGAAAGCGGGTCGTACCACATGCTCCGCCAATCTTCGTATCGGTAATAGGTTGGTTCATCTTCTTCGTCTCCGCGTACTCCCAGCTCGAGCCATCCCAAACCGGAGATAACCTCATCCTTAAACCCCCGTGACCGTGCGAATGGCGCCCGGTTGACATCAGAGTTATATTTCATCAACTGTGTTTTAGCTTCGGCGCCCTTGGTATCGTCCTGAGCCCGAGGAAGGACACTATAATCAATCCTGGTGCGCTTCTCGGTACCAACAGTCCAATCTATGGCCGGCTTAATCCTGTTATCGGTTATTGCCTTTTGCCCGCGAAGCTCCAAAGTCTCTTCATCGTCCGGATCCCACTGGTCGCCATCGTAATTGTCGTGGTCTTTGAGTCGCAGGAGCCTTGATGCACGCTGTCCCGACTTGGCTTCGCGCCACCATTCTTTACACCTGCGGAGTTGAGCAATAGCCTTGGCGCCTTTAAGGGGATCATCCTCTTTCAGCTTGGCTTCTGGATCCACTCCCATGTCTTTGGTGATCTCGTCGTCAGTCGGCCCTTTCTCATGCTTGCCTTCGACGCTATCCCATGCGCTTGTTGCTGTATCCATCGTGTCCACCCTATAGAATTATCAGGCCGCTTTCCGTAAGCTCCGCGCTTCTGCGTTGCCCGTTGATTATAATCTCCGCCTCGCCCACTATCAGACTGTCCGCTTTACTCTTGCTGTCTGGTACTGCATCCATCATCTCTACAATACCGTCCTGTATTACTTCTGCCAGCTCTGCCAGTTGTCGAGTATTCGGGATCCCCAGGTCGAACAGGTCCCACACCTGAAGGCAAATCCCCATCATAAACTGCGCGAAGTCCGGGTTATGCTCTTTGGTGTATCTCCAAAGGTTCTTTTCCTGGATAACAAACCGTTTACGTCTGTTAGATGTCCGGACGTTCTTCGGAGCCAGGACCAAGACTACCTGCTCGTCTCCATCGATCTCCATCAAATCCAAGTATTTTATGACTTGCCCTTTTGCCATCAGTCTCTCCTTAATTCAGATAATCCCGCCAACTGCGTGCCTCTGGATGAGCATTGAGGTATTCCAACTCCGTCTTGATCTCAAACTTATGGTTGCTTACAAACCTTAAAGTCTCGGAAGTCACCAGCCTCCGTGGGCTTAGTACCGGCTTTCCCCCGACAGATCTGAACGTAATCCCCTGTGCGTTCAATACTCTGCGTGCTGATATTGGTGTAATCATCTTATATCGCCATTGCCGATTTCGGCCTGTTCTTGAATCCTGTTGACCCTGTACCAACATTGGGAAGATACCCGCGTGCTCCCGTTCGCAGGCTGTCTGCACCATGAGAGGCGTAATTATGTAAAGGCAACTGCCTAAAGCCTGCCAGCTTCTCGTCCCATTCCCTTTGATACCCATCCAGACAAGTAATAAGCTGGGCACAATTCTCCTCGTCTATCCATGTTGTAGCCAGAAAGCGCCGAGTCTCGTCAATCCCCTCCATCAGGTCGCCACGTTTGACCACCATTGTTTTGGAACCAGGCATCAGTGATTGAAAGACCTCCAGCCGTGATTTGCCGTCTTCCCTGGAATAATCATGCACATTCATGTCATGCGGGAAGAAGTGCGTGCCGTAAACATAGCCCTTCTCCTGCAGCACCTTAACGTAATGGCCCATGGATTCGTTGAAATCCTCGTGATAATCTATCAGCCTGTTCTGCAAGCCAACCCTCTGATGAAATATAATCGCGTTCTCGTCGCCCCGCCCCAGATCCCAAAACGTATTGACGGGGATGTCCATCTCCATCGGGATGATGCCAATCCTCTTTTGCTCCCGCATCCGGGTCATCTCACGGGCGTAATAAGCACCCTTGAGAGCTACATGGAACGGTTCATCCGGTGTCGATGGAAACTCCCGGAGCATCTTATCGCCCTGCTGCCGAGACTTGAGAGCGTACCAGGCACGCTGATTAAGAGTAAACTTCTTGTCAACCTCGCCTTCAATCCGGTCCAGGTACTCCCTTTCTTCTGAAGTAAATGTCACTAAAGTAGTATCGTGATCGGTCAGGGCATTTTTGGGGTCAGAAAACCACGGGATGAAGAGGAACTTGTAATCCATCTGTGTCAGCTCCCGTCCTTCCTTCTCTATGTTCCTTGCGGTTTCACACATATCGTAAAAATCCCCATGTGCCCCTTCTGCTGTACTTTCTATCCAAACGATCTCCCCGCCATGGATGGCATTAAGAGAGCCCGTAATGATCTCTGTTGCCTTGTCGGGAAAGTTTGCGCATATCTTACCGAACTCGGAGACATGGAGCCTCTGAATGGTTGCCGAGCGCATAGACACCCCAACGAAAATGGACGAACCGTTAGTAAATGCCAGCTCTGTTTTGCTGTCTGTCGTAAGTGCCGCCTTCTGCTTGATATAGTCAGGTAGGTTTTTGTAGGGATATTGGATCTTCCGTTTGAAGATCTTTGACGCATCATCTTTATTGTGGCCGATGATCCCCGCTTCCAACGTATCTGTAAAAACACAATCATCGAGGTAGCAGATATCGATCCATGTCGTGCCACCGAACTGGCGAGCTTTGAGAAGAAGATTGAGATACCATTGATTATTCCAGAGCCAGCGCTGGTTATAGTTGCATTGAAACCGGACCTTCTGTCCATGTTCGTCAACAATCCAGTACAGGTGATTGATACGCCACCATTTCGAGTGCATAAATTGAGCATACTGGTTTGGATCATGCGGTATATCCGGGTTATGGAAAGCCATAAGGTCATCAGTGGATAGCAATAAATCATCTTCACGTTCCTCTTTGGGCAAATCATTCTCCATCTTCCGGTGCCATATCGTTGCGGTTCCACAATGTACCTGGCTTGTAGCCTGCCGCTATGTCTGTCATGATCTTTCCGAAATCGACCATGCCCTCTTGATTCCCGCCCTTGCCGACGTCCTCAGTCTTATCTGTAATCAGCCCGTAATGACGCATCAGGAGTTCCAGAGCCTTGAGTTTGGGGGAGAGTTTGAACTTGACGCTGCTGCCGGCCAGGGTGACACTCTCTGAGACCTCATCGATCGCGGCTTCTATCTCCGGAGTCATGTCATCTGATGATTTCAGGATGACTCCCCCGGGACTGAAGGTCAGATAGTTTGACATACGAGAAAATGCTATAAAAGAGAGTTCTTCACGGATCTTGTCAACTAATTCTCCGCTGGCTTCCCTGGCTATTTTCTCACGATTCGAAAGCTCTTGGGCTATCATAACATTTGATAACAACCTTGCGGCTGCTGCCTGTGCTGTTGCCCTCTTCTTAACCCTTGGATATACTTGAAGATAAGCTTCTGTTCCGTTGAAGTTTAACTCAAGATACTTATCGACGAACAATAGCATCTTCGCTGTCAACTTCTTAGGCTTGCTCTTCTTCTTCGATTTTGTCACCGGCTTTCCTTCCCTTTGTCTTTTTCTTCGGCGCCTCGGGATCCATAATCCCCTCAAACGACACAAGCGCCGTTACCCTCCGGTTCGCCAGTATCGCCATTTGTGCTATGTCTGTTTCCTTTGATTCAAAACAATCCAGCTCAACACGAAAGCCGCCTGCAGATTTTAACGTCTTGCATCCGACCACCTGGGCCGTTATCTGGACATCCTCACTCATTCTCACCTACCCAGTGCTGAGTTTTACGGCGACTCCCAATAGAGCTATTCCCATCGGGACCACGATAAACCACAACCATTTGACCTGTTCTTTCGGACATTGAGCTATATGCGGCACCATGAAGTCATCCCACTTACCCCACAGGGTAGTGGCATTCTTCTCAAGTTGCTTGAGTCTCTCGTCCTGCACCGCTATGGTGTTAATTGCTTCCACAATCGCGTCCAGCTTCTGTTCAATTTTGTCTAATCGCTTCTCATCCATCAGTCTATTCCTCTACAGGTTGAATGCTATTTGTGGGGGATGGTTCTGTAATCGGTCAGCCTGTTCTGAAACAGGTCTATCGTAACCCTCCACCCTCCGGTGGCCAAAGACCTCATACCCGTCATTTGAGCTACTACCGTCAGGGGTTTATCCTCCAAGTCAGGCCCCCTTCTTCAAGGCCATAAAGTCAGCAAATTTCTTGTATCCAAACGAAGAGGCCACGGCTATCCCAAAGGCATATTGATACCAGTCTGGAGTAAACTTGAGGGCATCAAAGCCTTGCTTGACATAATCTGCCATCCCGGGGATGAAACAGAGGATCGCCGGGATAGAGAGTACAACGGTAAAATACTCGTCTTTCCAGCCCGAGTTGTTGATTGATGTATTCTCCCAAGCTATGTCCCCCGCCTGTTGGGTCCTGACCTTCTCGATTTTCGCCTCGGTCGTGGCCTTGGCAATAGCAATATCGCTTTCGAGTTTTACCTTTTTGCGTTCCTGCCAACCGGTAAACATAGATAAGACAGGGCCGGCCACAGCTTTTAAAATGGTAGCGATCATGATCACACCTCCCAGCGATTCCGGATCGTGATCCGGATCTGTCTGTCTCCCCCGGCAAGCTTCATAAACTCATTGAAGCCCTCACCTGGCGAGTTTCTGGATGTCAGCACGGCGGGCTTGCCACCGAGCACTCCGAATTTTTCGGCGATAAGCACGCAGCCGAGGGTATTTGTCAACTTGTTGCCCCAGTGGTTCAGCACATGCGTCCGGCCGGGGATATCCTTGATCTCATACACGCGCCCGTATTTCGGGCTGTTCACCAGCTCGGCGATATACTCGCCCTCCGGGATGCAGGAGATATCCGGCTGATTGTCTCGCCATGGAGGTTCGAGGGTGACGGCAAAGGGGATGCCTTCAAACAGATAGCCACCGAACGATCCGTGGTCGGTATTCGCGATCCTTAAAATTGCAAAATTCTTCATGTCATCCTTCCGTCAACAAAACCAATTAAACCACAAATTTTTAGGCTTGGGGAGGTAAACAAGGGTTAACTATAGTAAACAAGGGTAAACTATAGCGCATAATTTAAGACTTCTCTTGATATTTTGAGTCAAACTCAACCAACTCGTGTCGCAGGAACATCGGCCTCCCTGATTGTGTTCGGCGCAGGGGCAGGTGGTAGTTGCTGATGAATTTCAAGGCGCCAGTCCATGAGCTGATGTCGTACATCTGCTCAAACATCCCCAAGATTGCCTTCCGGCCTATGATCCTGTCACTCACCTTTCAATTCCTTCTCAATTATCACTCGCGCCATTTGTGCCACTGGTCGGCTCTCCTCTTCAGCCCGTTTCTTCAGAGCTTTGTGGGTGTCCTCTTTTAATACGATTGTGATTGGATGCTTTTTCATTTCCCTCTCCCCTTCCCGGAGCAAGCCCTCCGGGTGGCGGTTGGTGGTTAGAATGGGTTTGCGTTAAATTCGTCGCGTGCTAAAATAGCTCCTTCAATATCTCCTTTGGCAGCTTCATATGATCCATCAAATGTGGAAGTATATTTTTTAATTTTTTTTGCTCTTTCGAGTCCTTCAAAATATTCAGCTTCGTTTCCTGTTGCGATTCTATGTGTAACTTTTATTAGCATTTTGTTTCCCCTTCCCCTTTATTTGTTGAAAAGTTGATTGTTTTTACTCTGCGGAATGGACCAAAACGTTTTCCATCCTTTAAATATACGATAAGAAGTTGATCCTCGCTGTCGCGATATACTTTTGCTGCTTTTTGTGTTTTTTTGTTATATATGATTGTTCCGTTTTCCATTTTGTTTCCCCTTCCCCGGTGTACGATGCCCGCCGGGAGGCGGTTGGGTGGTTAGATAATTTCTTTTTTTTCTTCTTTATGTCCGCCCTTACCATCGCTTATAATCTCTGTCCATGTCACAGTGATTGCCCCTGTGGCTTGGTCAAAATTAGCGGTGTGGCCGTACCCGTTGCCTCTCGTGCGGAGTTTTCCCTGTGCTATCTCATTCATCATGGTCATGGGGTTAGAACTTCGGTTGTCGATCCAAAAGGAAGCCCAGTCAAGACCCTGTACAAAATCAATAGCCTTAGTTGCTATGGCGTTACCCTCAAACTGTGTGCGGATAGCGTCAAAATCCGGTTTCATGGTTGCCTTGATTTCC
>Ga0222682_1000308_pt1 | contig 11548 bp, 17 predicted proteins | sample AntAcemetage1008_FD_179812 | JGI IMG/M metagenome (GOLD analysis project Ga0222682, IMG submission 179812) | Saline water microbial communities from Ace Lake, Antarctica - #1008 | ecosystem: Environmental > Aquatic > Non-marine Saline and Alkaline > Saline | place: Antarctica: Ace Lake...
GGCTTTAAATTTCGGTAATCTCTTGGTAATAACTCAGCAGTGATTATTCCATCTTCTGACTCTACCGAACTATGTCTTAGAGCAAATAACATTTTATTATTTGTAGAATCCCAAGCAATACTCTGTGTACACTCTGGTGGTCTTAATATATTTCTAATAAACTTTAATGAAACACCATTAAAATAATACTGCTGAACTGCATAGGGATAAGTTTCACCGTGTGGGTTTAGATAAAACATATTATCTATTTTTTCAATACCGTTCCACTTATGAGTACCGCTAAGAGTTGGTTGTGTAGCAGTAAAATCAGCTACTTTAACAAATACAGTTGTATATTGTGTAATTTTTTGGTTATCATCTTCACTTACCCAAAAAGATCCATCTGCATAAGTTATTCCTGCAGCTTCTGTTGTATCTGTTAATTGAGTTTCACTTTGATAAGCTAAAGAGGTGTTATATTGCATTACATAAGTATCTATTGGCGTTGTTGGATAATTACTAGCAAAAACATATAGAGATCCATCATAATAAGCTATATCACCAATATGATCCATTGTGCCATCACCAGATATATCTCTTGAAGTAATCAGTGTCCCAGCACTATAATCATATTTATAAATAGATGTATTATCAGTCAAATAAACATTAGTTCCATCATAAGCAACTCCTTGAGCTGATGTTGGAATAGTACCACCAAGTATTCTATCTGTTTCTTGGAATATATAACTATCAGCAACTACATTATCATCAATATATGTTTTAACTGCCTTTTGACTTGAGATTAAAGTATCAGATGTTCCAAGCGTTGTAGTTGTATCTATTGCTGATCCATTAAATTCTTGATCTACCGTAATTGTTCCAAAACTAAAAGCAGTTGAAGTTCCATTTGCTAAAGAATTTTGAATTGTACCGCCAATTTCTCTTACAGCAAACTCTCCAGCACTAAAATCCATTAATACAGCAGTTCCAGCAGTAGTACCAACTACAGCCTGTACCGCTTCAATAGCGTCATTGACATTGCTATGTTGAAGGGCGTGGTCAGGTGAATCAAGAGTTGAAGTACCAGTGGGATTAACAAAGGTATCGAGTGTACCTGGATAAGTAATAGCCATAATGTTCCTTTATATCAATCTATTCTACGCTCCCAAAAACGAAATGTCCCAAGTGATTACTAGCGTATCACTAGCACCTTTATTTACTGTTGGGTCAATAGTGCCATGAGCTACGCAAAATTGTGTCGCACCATCTGGTGTTCCATTACCGTCTGCGCTTGGGTCTAAATTAGTTAATATTGCACGAGTAATTCCATCTTGAGTTGCATAACCTGCAGCGAAAGTTCCTACATATTGTAGATTGCCTGGAGTGCCTGAGTTAGTTGCGCCAGTGACACCACCACCGCCTGCTGTAGCAGTTCCGTTAGCTGAGAATGGTCCGCTTACCCAAGTATCAGCTTTAGCTACTGCATCAGAGCCAGTGCCTAGAGCCATTAGGTCTACTGCTGCGCCACCGCTGTCAGATAATTGGTCTACAAAATAGTTATCACCTTGAGTAGTGACAATATTGCAACCTTTACCCTCTTGTTTTAGGTTTCCATCTTCATCATATAATTTATATCTAACTATGCCTTTTAAGCCTGTAATTGATTTCATTTTTTCCTTTACTTATACATTAGAGTGACACTAGGCGTGCCAGTTGATACTGCTGTTAGTGTGTCTTTAAATCTTGCGTTTAATTCAACCGATGATGGGCTAACACTAGGAGTGCCAAAAGTAGCAATCGTTGTTGCACCATCTTTTAAAACTACTGTGCCAACAAAAGCACTATTCATTGAAATTGCGTGTAATACGCCTTTACGACTAGCGGTGAGAGTTGTAGTTCCTGCTGCTGTAATATTTTTGTATGAAAATCCATCGTTATATAACATAATTTCCTTATAAAAAGCACCCCATACAGAGGTGCTTCTAAATAGTACCATTGCGATATTTCGCTAAATTAAGTTTACTTTACTTATTTTGAAGTGTCAACTTTGCAGAGCTCAGCTTCGAGACGAGATAAATAAGGACGCCAATATTTATCAAACACGACTTTAGTATCAAACTTCTTGGCAAACTCTCTACCAGCTTTACCCATTTCTTCACGATTAGCAGAATAAACCTTTTCCATTGCTTTATAGATAGAATCTACACTAGGGACACCAACATAAGAGCAAAGAGGACCAAACGACTTGTATGCTACTTCAGAGAAGAAGCCAGTTTTACCCTCAATAATTAGATCTCTCATAGCAGTAAATCTGTTAGTAATAACAGGAACTTCACAAGCCTGAGCTTCAACAAGTGGGACACCAAAGCCTTCATTTCGGCTTGGAGCTAGTAAACAATCCATTGCGTTGTAAATCTTGTGCATATCCTCTTTAGGAACTTTATATAAAAGCTCATAAGGTGGAATGTGATAGATAGAGTCCTGAATACCTAAGAACTTAGCGTATTCCTCGATTGGAAAGCCCTTGTCCTGTCTAAGTAGTGTGTGAAAATACATACCAGACTTAGGGTGTTTCTTTTTAAACTTAACAAAAGCGTCCATAGCTTCCTGGAATGATTTACGAGGTGGATTATCTTTGTTAGCTGCCACCATACCAAATAAGAAAATATCCTCTGGAATGTTTAATTGCTTGCGGATTGCTTTCTTATCTATCTTTTTAAACAGGCTAGTATCTACCATGTGAGGTATATATTCAGAGTTCATACCTTCTTTTTTAAGCTCTCTATGGCCAAAAGGTGAATAAGTGACTACTCTATAAGCCATTTTAAGTCTATCAAAGATAGCTTTAGGCGTTGGCTCATGGTCGATTGGGACAATTGGAATCCAGTTTTTATACTCTTTTAAGGCCTGAGGTTTTAATACCCAGATATCTTGCAGTGTAAAAACAACATCTGGTTTAAACTCTTTTGAATGATTAATAACACCATCTTCTCCCCACATATCACCAATTTTAGGGTACATAGTAATGCCATCTAGCATTATCTTGCCACCATCTAGGCCATAAAAACAAACGATAGATAGCTCATATCCTTCTGCTTTAATCAGTGGTGCTAGATCTTTGATTTGTTGTCCATATCCACTTGTGCTCCAGGGAGCGTTAGTAGAGAACATTATTCTAAGTTTCTTTTTTCTCTTTGCCATGTTTCCTTGCTTCTCTAATAATATTTCCTAATTCTTTTGCAGTCTTTGGGAACGGTTCTGATCTTAATACTCCTTCAATGTAATCCATTTCGTCTGCTTTAATGAATCCTAGATCTCTAAGATTTTCCATTAACTTTTGCATGTTTCCTTTCCTTGACTAGTTTATCAAGGTGTTTAATTACTTCCTCAGTACATAGTATTCTATAGTTTAATTTAGGCTCATTGCCACCACCAGCCCAGTGCATAACTTTAATTTCTTTATCTTCCTCTGGGTACATATCATCAGCTTTAGGTAGAATTAGTTTATCATCAACCAGTTTCATTTTAAGCCATTCACCTTTAGATAATAGACCATGCCAAGCATGAGCAGTCATAGGTGAATCAAGAGGTATAACCTTCCAAGTTCCATAATGAACCATGATGTTTAAAATATCTTGCTCTTTATATTGTAGTTTTTGGAAGTGATAAGAATTACAAAGTTCCCACCAGTGATCTATAAACTTCTTTGACTTCATTATTACCATACCGCAATTCATATATTGATCTGGTGGTATGTCAAATACTCCTATATATCCATACTTAGGTACATCGTTTCTGCAAAAGTTATTTACTACTGCTACATCAAACTCTTTATCAAAGATATAAGAGAGATCGCCAGTAATGATTTGGTCAGCATCTAACCCGATTACAATGTCGTAATCTTTAATCAGTTCACGAGCAAACATTGGCTTCTGACGATAATAGTTGATCTTATCGCCTATTTCTTTTTCGGTATAAATCTTGACCTCAATATCTGGATGAAAATAATTAAAAGAATTAGCCATTTTCTTGGCGTACTTCATATTATTTTTGTCTGCGACTGTAAAAGCGATTACTTTCATCTGATCCTTTCTGCAATAAATAGGGTAGCTTCGGTAGCATTAGCCCATTTAAAGGTAAATCCGTTATCTCTAATTGAATTAGCAAATTGTTCTGGGTTTACATTAGACCAAGTGTGAAACTCCCCCATAATTGTGTCTATTTTACCAGCTACTTTAGAAAAACCATCTGATCCAAAGACCTCAGCTTCTGATCCTTCAATATCAATCTTCATAAAATCTAAATGTTCAATCTTATTTTCTTCAAAGAACTTAGCTAAATCCATTGTTTCAACTTCTTCAGCATCTTCTGGCTGACTATTTACTTCAGCTTTTAAACTAAACATAGTCGTATTTTGATTGTGGTAGAAGGTAGTTTTACCATTCTTGTGTGATAAAGCCTTTTTAATGGGTTTAACACGCTCTAGACCGTTGAAATCTATCATTTTATTAAGCACTTCAAAGTGTTCTTTACTAGGTTCTACTGCATAGATAACTTTTGCCATATCGTAGGCATAATAACTAAACATACCAATGTTAGATCCAAAGTCAGCAATGACTAAATCCTTTTTACCTTTGAGGTAAGGATCATAGACACGATCTCGATACATTTCTTTTAAAATTTCGGGAAGATAGCAGTTATCAAAGTCCCTGAAGAAAAACCCTTGTATTTGTTTCATATAAAAAACCCCCCCCTTAGTTCCTGCGAGTTCTAAGAGGGAGATTCCCTATCGCAGGAATAGGTTTATTCTTCCAGTTTATATTTTTTAAACTGTTATGTCAATTATAAGTTTGCCATTTTGGCTAAACTCTCGGCAACATAGCTAGGTTTAAATAGAACACTGTATGTGGTTGTGCCAACTAAAGCAGCAGAGCCTTTAAAGGCGTGAACGCCTGTATCTACATAATCTGTAGAAGCGACAGTTCCGCCATTTAATACAGTTGGAATACCGCTTTCGGTTGTCCAAGTGATAGCTTTAACATCGGATACTGCGCCAATTTTGGCTGGTAAGCCAAACATGACTGAACCTTCAGCGATTACTACACCTAGAGAAACCGTACCAGTTCCACTTACTCCAGTTCCCATAGCAACGCTACAAGCACTGATTTCAGCAAAAATACTAGTTCCTTCTATATCACCAGATGTTTGAGTTCCTTGAGCTAAGCCCAAAACTTCACTAACTGCTGCACCGAACTGATCTTTACCAGTGACGGTCATCGTTCCAGAAACACTAGCACTGCCCGTAAAGGCTGCTAAAACATTTCGTGGGTAATCAGCAACTGTATTGCCGAGTCCGACTGTGACTGCTTGACTAACCGTACCTGCAGTTGCGCTTCCAAAGAAGGTTGCACTGATGGCTGGGTTAATTACTTGATACTGTTCGTAGCGATCTATTTCGTCTGGAGTGACTTGGTTGCCGCTAAACCTGATGTCTGGATAATGTCTTTTTAAAGGCATATTTTCCTTTCTTAGTTATTTTTTACTTTACCTAGGTTGGGAATACTTGCTCTGCTTTGTAAATCTCTGACTCGTTCTTCGCCGAGTAATTTCATAAAGTATTCGTTTCCTAAGTAATTTTCTATGGATTTACCACTGTTTCCGCCTGATGCCACATGTCTTATGTAGCTGTAAACAGCATCTGATCTCTCCATTAATCCTTCTTCCCACTTCGCTTTCTTCTTTTTGTGGTTCTCATTAGTTTTTTTAATGGTTTGTGCAATCACATTTCTATTATGACCCTCATTGAAATTAGCATCGGGTTCACCGAATCGCACTCTGTCTTGTTGTGATATCTTCATAGCTGTGGGAGTGTAGAGAATCGAACTCTACGAGCCACCATTGCTCCCTTTTTTGGTGGTAAGGAATCGGATTTACTTATTGATTCGTAAATCTTTTACCTCTCTAGCGGCCACCAAAACCACTTGCTTAATCAGTCTTCTGAGTTAAACGACCATTAGAACCAGGTGCTCTACAAAGTAGGTTTGTGAACCATACCATAGTTGCCTGATAAGTGATCGAATCTCTCCTTCGGATCATTGGCTTGCCATCTGGACCTTCCAACCAAGTCATTGGTGAAACTTCACAGACAGTCCAAGAATCAAGGTTAATAATCATAACCTCTCCATCTGGAACTTCGTAATCCAAGAAAACACCGACTTTACCCATTCCAATTTGGAACTCAAGACCAGACCAACCTCCGAGTAACTCGGTTTGATTGACAGTTCTACGTAAACTGGTGAGGATATCACCGTATTTTTTGTAGAGGGTCTTGTTCACGAAGATAGCATAACGATCACCAGACATAGCGTACTCTCTGGCTGCGATATATTTATCTTCCATTGCGGATAATGTTAATGCTTCGGATACTGTTCCGATTTGAGGAGTCCAACCATAAGTAGAACGTGCGACATTAGCGTATTCGCTAGTGCCACTTGAACTAGATAGGGCGGATCTTAGACCTTGAATTTCTGCAGTACCTGCACCTTCACCATCACCATCGACTCTATAAATAGAATCGTTAGCTACAATTGCGGGAGCACCAGTTACAACAACAGTGTTACCTGTAATTGAAGAAATAGTACCCAAATCTGCAGCAGCTGTACCGACACCAATTACCATACCTGGTTGCAGGTATTTTGTTGGGTTGATATCACCGTTGACAGTTCCGTAATTGTCTATACTACGACCATCATCTAAACCAGAATCTGGTAATAATACTGATAATGTACCTGCACCGACAGAACCACTTACTTGAGCTAGAACACCAATACCATCAGAATAATACTGACGGTTAATGTCTTTTGAAAAATCGTTGTTTAGCGTACGAGCCTGAAAGGTCAGTTGGTTTTCCACTGCACCTTTTCTGGTTTTGGTTGCTTCCAGGGCTAACTTCGAAATATCGAAAGTCCCTGTAAGGATTTTAACTCCGACACTTGCTTGACCTATAGAGGCTTTACCGCTAACTAATGAATTTCCATCATTGGCTAAGTTGGTAATACCACCATGTCGAGAGGTTCTGACGGGTGCGTAGAAGTTATCGTTAAAGAACTCCACGTTGTCATTTCTCTTGATTTGGTCGAGCAATGGGGTTGTCTTGTTGAAATTATCCTGGATATAAGGCTGGATAACTTTCTCAAGAGCGTTTGAAACATTGCTTAATAATATTGACGACATAAATTTTACTCCTTTCCTTTTATGTTACAAATTTATAATATACCGTACGGTATTAACCTAAAGCCTCCTTCATCAACTCATCTAAGTTGGCTGAAGTTGGTCTGACGTTTGGAGGTTGTTTACTTTCGCCAACCTCTTGAGTCATAATTCCTTTTCCTTTTGCCTTTAAGATTTGATTTGCTCGCCATTCATCTGTTTGAGATTTGTATTTGGCTTCGTAAGCGTCCATCAATTTCTTGTGGCCTGTGTTCTGCATATATTCCAGAACTTCTATTTTATTAAATTTTGGTCTTCCATCTGATCCATCAATATCGGTTTCAAGTTTGTCTGCTTCTTCTAAAAGTTTTTCAGCAGCTCTTTCCTGAACATAATATTTTCTAAAATCTTCTTTAGTGACCACTTTATCTGTTAATTCATCGTTTAATACAATTCCAAGTTTTCGAGCAGCAGTTCTTGCTTCTTCTATGGCTTGTTGTTCGTTCTCAGGTAATGCAGGTTTCTTTTGGGATTCCTCAAGTTCTTTATACTTAGTTTCCCACTCCTTTAATTCATTACTCTTACGACTGTATTCAGGCCATACTTTGTCTATACTAGTATTGTATTTCTCTTCGGCTTCTTTGCCGATCTTGCCTAAGTTGACTAGCTCTTTCAGCTCGTCTTGACTATATTCATTCTCTCCAAGCGTTATTTTTTCTTCAACTACTTCCTCCGCTTGTTCCTCTACCTGTTCTTCGGTTTCTTCAACCTCGTCTTTCTTATCTTCAAAGAATGACATAGATTCCTTTCTTAGACTGCTCCCTAATGGGACAGTTCTATATTAATAAAAATAGAGCTCGACTTTCGTCATAGCTCTATTACTATGTTTGCTTATTAGGCTAATTTAAGTTTATGTCAGATTTTAAATAATGTCAAACTTGTTGCTTTTGAACCTTAGCAATTTGTGTTTGCATAACAACACTCCAGGTGCTATCACTACTTCTAAATCCACTAATTAAATGTATTAAGCTCATATTAAATCCAATCTGTTCCATCGCTAATTAAAATTATGCTCTCCCACTGGTTTAGCGCCTCAGTGGCACTACCTTTTATAGTTCCTGATGTTGGCGTTAAAGTAGCCACGCCAGTATTTTTGTTTATTATTCTTAATTCACGACCAGACTCGTGAGCTGGTAGCGTTAAAACATAATCACTTGAGCCATTACAAATATGCACCTCAACATCTCCGACACTAGCTGTAGTAGTTGAGGTTTCTAGAGTTTTAGTTATCCCAACAGGGATATTGTTAGTACCATCAAAGATATAGAGCTTTTTAGTATCCGTAGCGTAGTATGGCTCTGCTGTTTTACCATCACTAACAGATTCAACTTGAGCTTCTGTTCCTCGTCTAAACTGATTTCTTACAAACTGTTTCATAATATTGCTGTGCCCTCTCCAATTAAAGGAGATGTAGTTTTCAATGCAAAGTTACCACTTTCAGGTGCAACAAAGTCAGGGTCTTCATCAATATTATTATCTCCCTCTATTACATCTGAACCATTAATGCTGGTAGGTGTGTGAAAAAAACAACAAAAGTCAGTATCAACTTTAAGATTTCCAGCACCAGCACCGTCATTTCCACCATACCCAAAATAGACAGAGCTCCCGCAATAATAAAATATGCAGTTTCTAAAATACCAATAAGTGACTGGTGTAGAGTCATAACAAAAAGGATAAAAAGAATCTAAACTAGCGAAGGTACAATTAGAGATATTCATTTCAAAAGAAGAATTGCCTCTGCCAAAGATAGCACCCTGTGCAGTTGATTCTAATCCATAAACAACACAACCGACCCAATTAGTGTCGGCATATCTAACATCAGCTATCGGTCTGGAACAAGCAGCATTAGCAGAATAATCAAAGAATACATATTCAGCAATGGGTATTACTCCAGCACCACTGATGGTTGTACCGATTGAGTTAATATACATATTTTTAAATATGTGATGAACGCCACTATCATCGTAAATAGAGCCAGTTATATAGGTTTTAAACATGCCAGAGCCATTGTAAATGCACTCAGTTATTTTTCCTATTTCATCATCTTCTGTCCAAGTACCTATCCCAATTGAAACTGTATCTCCAGTAGCAGCAATGGCATTAGCCCCATTAAGAGTAAGCTTCGCCAGAGCAAGTGTTAATCCACTATTGGAATCGTTACCATCTTTAGTTACATATACTGTTTTAATTGCCATCTATTTTTCCTGTCTTTAAGTTATTCAAAGCTTCTTTTTTATTTAAAAGTCCAGTAATCATCTTACTGTGCATATCTATCATTTGTTTGTCGCTTGATATCGGATAGTTCTCTTTAGCCCATTCAAGTAAGTCCTTATCTGATAACTTTTCTTCAGGTGTTGCTCGTTGTAATGAAGATATTTCTATATCAATATCTTTTTCAACTAATTCTTTATAACTAGCCACCTCTAAATACTTACCTGTATCTGTTTTTATAATCATAATGTACCTCCATCTAAAATATAATCTGTTGGCATTGCTCCGATATCCAACCTTCCAAACTGCATAACCATGTGTCCATTTACTTCCTCTTCTGAGTATTTTCTCTCTTGTGAATAGTAAAATATCTCTGACTCGTCTACTTTAGTCATTGTTATTATATTTTTCCATTCGCCATTTAAATAAATCTGTAATGTTTTATCATCATAATTCTGTCTCAATGCTCCAGACTTAACAGAGTTATTATATTCACCAAGTACAATGTTTGATAACAACTTATCATCTATATACTCTCTGCTGTATCCACCATTGTTTTCAAAAGATATAGCTCCGAAGTCTATATCAGAGGATACTGCACCAAAAGTAATAGGGCTTCTTTGCCAACTAGTACCATCACCAATAAACAATTCTAATGTATCACTAGCAAACCCTGCGTTACCTGCCGTAGGTGTTGTGGCTAAAATATTAGCCTTAGTGTCTACTAAATAAGATGACTCGCCACTACTTGGTAGTAGCTGTAATTCTTCCTCGTGTAGTGGGTTATAAACTACTTTACTCATTAAACCTCGCTCCAAATAGTCTTTGATAAAAACTTTCCTGCTGCGTTATAAGATAATGTCGCTTGATAAGAAGTTCCACTGATAGTTTTTGTGATTATTTGAGTTGAAGCAACAACTTCATCAGTGTTTGAAAGTGAGAGCGATGGGTTGTTTCCCTCTGTCGGATTAGTTGTTTGTATTGGTGAAACATGTAATGCTCCATCAGTAGCTAATACTCTCCTTGTTTCACTAGGATCAGCAATACTTGAATGACCTAGTAGGGCTGTAAATTTACTATCGTCTTGTCTAGCTTGTTGGTTTGCCATCTTCTTCCTTGAATTCAATATCAGCTTCAGCTGCCTGTTGGTTTACTTTAGTTAAATATATAACAGGTACATTTTCTTGACCTTGAGCAGTTTCAACAATCTCAGCTTTAAACCCTTTAGAGTTAAAGAAATGAGACATATCATCTTCAAAATTAGATTGAGTAGGCCAAGTGTCAGTTGGTTCAAAGATAAACCCGTATTTAAGAAATACTTTTCTCATTTTGCCTTTCGTAGTGCCATACTAACTACATCTTTATCGTAGCTCTTACCTTTTTTCTTAGCGTTAGATAGCGCAATAGCGATAACCTTCTTGTGTTTTTTTGAACCTTTAGTCATTAAGCTCCCATATCTCGCAGTGCTTCTACTACTCCGATCTTAGTCTTTTGTATGTCTTGATCTGTAGTGTCGTTGCCAACTACTCCAGCATCTTTCATAGCTTCAACTATAGCGATCTTCATTTGAGTTAGTTGCTGTTCGTTTAGCGGATTAGATTGTGTGCCTGTTTCCATAGCATCCATAAATTCTTGTGTTGATCCATAGTTAAATGTTTCTAGGAATTTACCGATAACTTCTTTGACTGCATCTTGTGTTAGATAACCCTCTTGTGCTAGTCCTCGCATAAAGTCTGCAATTTGTAGCATGGTGTCTTTTTTACCACTCATAGTAAAGCCTAGAGCTGGTTCAACTTCAATCTTAACTTTGTAATCACTTTTAATAACTACTGTATCTTGTCCTATGCCTAAACCTGCTTTTTCCCTAGCTTCAGCACCTTTTTCACCAATAACTGAGAAGTAGTCTGGCTCTCCTTGATCTAGTAAATAAACTGTTTGTGGATCAATAAAGGATTTAGAAGCTGCATCAAGCAAGCGTTCTGTAATTCTCTTAACTGTCTTTTTAAAGTAGTTAGTAGGTATCTTTAAGTTAGCGTATTCGCTTTGTTTAACCGATTCAATAGCTACACCAGATTTAACTCCGCTTGGT
>Ga0222682_1000317_pt1 | contig 11392 bp, 20 predicted proteins | sample AntAcemetage1008_FD_179812 | JGI IMG/M metagenome (GOLD analysis project Ga0222682, IMG submission 179812) | Saline water microbial communities from Ace Lake, Antarctica - #1008 | ecosystem: Environmental > Aquatic > Non-marine Saline and Alkaline > Saline | place: Antarctica: Ace Lake...
TCCCATCAAATTTGTCAAGCTTTTTCCGCTATAACTGTAATGTCGTTTGTCTGTCTTCATATTCAAACCGTTTTTCAAGGTCGTGGACTGTTTTATATCCCCTGAAGCCACGATTGCGTTCTGGCTTTCTCGCATCCCATTCGAGCATCTGGTTCCATAATTCAGGGTAATATTTTCTTAAATTGCGAAGTTCCCTTAACCCTTGCATCGGGCAACAGAAACAAGATACTCGTTTGAACTTTGTATAAAGGCCATCCCAGTCAAAACCTTTCTGGTAGCAGTATTCAAGTGCTTCATGCTCTGTTACTTGATACTCAACAAGGGGGTATCTGATTTGATATTTCTTCCTTTTGCTCTCTGCTGAATGTAGTCGTAAAGATTCGTCATAAGCCATACCTATACAAACCAACGGATTTGGAGTTGTTTTTATATATTTATCTATGCCATCAATCTTTTCTCTAGTGCACCATCTTCTCATTGGTGAAGGCCATCCGTTCCCATATCTGACAGCATTGCCTTTCTTGCGTGGAATTATTTGTCTGTCAAATAAGGAAAGAGTGAAGTCGTGCTTAGGCTTAAGTCTAACAATCTTCATACCAACATATTTTTCAAACTTATTAATATTGTCTAACATTTGAGGAAATTCCCAGCCTGTATTGAAAAAAACAATAGAGTGTATTGTCTCATTATTTTCTAGCATCATCAAAACCATAGCCTGAGAATCCTTGCCTCCTGAATATGAGACAATCTGATTTTGTTTTTTCATCGTAAAACTCTTCCTTTTTTCCATCCATGATTAACAACAATCCCTAAAGGTAGCATGGATACTACATCACAGCCCATTCACCACCAGTAACTCCCTAATATTGCTAACACCGACTTCTATCTTCCAATACACTCTTCTATATATAAGTTAATATATACTATGGTACGTTCTCTTTCTTTTTCTCTTTCCTTTTCATCTTCTACGGTTTGGATAAGGTCGCACTAAACGAAAGGCATAAGCGCAGGGTTCCCGCCCATCTTACCAGTTTTACTCCTAACCCCTCGCAACTTTTCATCTTCTACCATTCGCTTGCTAAAAATAGCCCCGTCTTTATCACGACACAAGACGCCCTTCTCTAACAGTTCTTTAAGCCTCGCTTGGTAGGTCTTATGGTGTAGTCTTAACAACCTTATAACATCTTTGTCGGGGGGTATAAGACCATTAATGAGTACATGCCCGTATCTATCGGACTGATGCATAAGGCACATTAAGTTCACCAAAAGCCCCTGTGCTTGCAATGAACAGGACTGTAATTTGATGTCGTTGAGCCAGTCAGCAGGGTAGAAGGCAAAGCTCGGTCTCCGGCCTGAATTTTTAGGATTATGCGTCATCTTAAACCTCCTCCGTCTGATCTTTTATCTTTCGCCAACAAATCCCACAGAAATATTTTGTTGCAGTGTCTTTATTGTATGGAAATTTAGATATAGATTCTTGCAATGAGTCGATGACTCTGTGTTTTGGAAGTAGTCGTATAAATTTCTTAATAGAGGTGTTCTTGAAATTATCAGAGAAATCCCATTCAGGATAATTATCCCTATATATTTGACTTATATCCTCAATGTCTTTTCTTTCTCTCCGTTCTATTTTTTTAATAAACTTTCTGTATTCTTTTAGCTGTTCTTCTTTTTCTTTAAGTGCTTCTATGTTTTGCCTTAGTTGTGCTGGAATTTTATCAAGAGGAATGTCGCGCTTTCCTCTGTTGCAATCAAAACAAGCGGTTATGTAATTATTGATATCGTTTTTTCCGCCCTTTGATTTTGGTTGTATGTGATCTACTTCTAAAGTTACCGCTGGGGGCGTTCTGCCGCAGTACGCACATTTGAATCCGTCACGCTTAAATACTTCAAACCTCATTTTTTTAGTAATTGACATTTTATCTCCTAAAATGAAAAAAGAGGCGCATCTCGGTGGGCGAGCAGTGTCGAGCTGCTCCTAGATTTCTCTAGAACCGAAAGTACGCCTCAGTATGTGTTGTAGGTTTTTCGACATTTTGCCCATTTGTTCCCTATTCTTCTATAGTATAAACTAACCGCAGTAATTTGTCAAGCATTAATTCGTACATAGTCGTACACTTTTTCCTTCTATCACAGTTTTCGTTTTTTGTCAAGAAAATTATTTGCCATGGCGATTATTTCCTCTGGATAGTCCTCTTTTCTGAGATTGTGTCCCGTTCCACATATAAGCATTTCGGGCGTGACTAGATACTTGTAGCGATGTTGTATATTATCCCACTTGGATAGCATCTCTGAACACAACATGTCAAATTCATAGTCTGTCATTGGAGTTTCTTCGTACAGAATGTAATATAAGTACGATGCCATAAGGAACCTTTCGATGTGATTATTTTTCATAGCTACCATATAACACGAACAAGGTTTCTTGTCAAGAACTTTTTTTTGAATTTTTCTCTTGACATTCACTGAATAGCGTGGTAATATAGAATAAAAAGTGGAGGGAGGAATAATATGAAAGAATTATTTGAGAAGTACAACCATGAATACTTGGAGTTTGACCGAATTACCAATAAACGTTCCAATAGGCCAGACCTTCATGCGTTTCTATTGTTAGATGAGCTTTTTCCAGGAACTAGCGATATTGTTTCTTGTTCGAGTCGCGATGAGTTTGGGTTGGATATAGACTCGGATGATATTGAAAAATTAACAGAGGAACAGATATGTGAATTAGTTAGGTGTGGAGTTATGTGCTATGAGGATAGTCTTTGCTTTTTTACGTGAAACAATGGTATTCAAAGCAAAGGAGGGGTTAAGTGTGGATGACTTAGAATTTCTAAGAGAATTAAGGGATCGACTTAAAGATGGGCTTGATAGGCAAGACCGTTCGCAAATAGAATATGCCCAGCAAATGATTGATGATTGGATTGACGAATTAGAGGAGAGGTGAAAAAATGCCATTACCAAAAAAGTTTTACGACACAGATGGAAACGAAGTATCGCTTGATGTTCTATGCATCAGAGAACCGGCTTGGGCTGCTAACAGAATACGCGATTTGACTGAACAGCTTGATTCATTTAGACCAGCAAATATCAAAAACATTATAAGGTCATATAGGCTAAAATGCAACGAAGATCCATTTGTGTTGTATCAAGATGGTAGAATGAGTAAGGGGAAGTTGCTGGAATATATTGTAAAAGCAATAGAGGAAAGGGAAGCTTAAAATGAAATGGGTTAAATATGATAAAGATAACCAGAGGATACCAATTAAGTCATGGTGCGATCAGGTAGAAGATGGGGCAATGGAACAGGCAATGAACCTAGCCAGACATCCGGTTCTGTTTCATCACGTTGCGCTTATGCCGGATTGTCATCTCGGCTACGGTATGCCGATAGGTGGTGTAATTGCTTGTGATAAGGCTGTAATCCCCTTTGCGGTTGGAAGTGACGCTGGATGCGGAATGGCCTCAATAAAAACCGATTTTCCAGCAAACCTTATAACACGAGAAGCAGTAGAGCATATTATGGCAAAGGTAGAACTTACGATTCCAGTGGGACTTGGTAAGTGGCATAAAGAAAAACAGACTTGGGGTGGGTTTGATGATGCGCCAGATATTCCTATTATTCAGAAAGAATTAAATTCAGCAAGGTATCAACTTGGAACCCTGGGAAGTGGAAACCATTTTATAGAACTGCAAGCAGGTGATGATGGCTTTATCTGGCTTATGATTCATTCTGGTTCGAGAAATTTTGGTTATAAGATAGCTAATGAGTATCACAAGAAAGCACTTATTCTTTGTGAACGATGGAAGTCTGATATACCAGATAAAGAATTGGCTTTTCTTCCTATTGAAACAAAGGAAGGAAAGGAATATTTGGAGGCCATGAACTATGCTTTAGGTTTCGCACGTGAAAGCAGGTATAGGATGATTAGTGAATTTTTTGGTATTGTCAACGATATTATTCCATGCAAGCAGGCCATCAGTATTGACATACACCACAACTACGCAGCATGGGAGAATCACTTTGGTAAGAACGTTCTTGTTCATCGTAAGGGTGCAACTCTTGCCAGAAAAGGTGTAAAGGGTATTATTCCCGGTTCAATGGGTACGCCTTCATATATTGTTGAAGGATTGGGAAACCCAGACTCATTCAATAGTTGTTCCCATGGTGCTGGAAGAGCTATGGGAAGAAGAGACGCTTCACGTACCTTATTGGAAGAAGACTGCGAAAAAGCTATGGAGGGAATTGTTTTTGGTGGATGGGGAACAGACCGGAAGGGAAATGTTGATTTAGGAGAAGCCCCACAAGCATATAAAGACATAGACGCTGTTATAGAAGCTGAACTAGATCTTATTAAACCGCTTGTAAAACTAAGACCACTTGGAGTAGTCAAGGGTTAACGCTAAAAGGAGGAAACAGAAGAATGAAACTTTGGAGGGTCGCGCTTAAAAGTGTGAACAAATGGGATAAGAAGATTCGCAACCTGTATGTAATTCAAGAAACAAGACAGGACGCATTTGATTATGTGAACCTAAACAAAGCGCCCAGCTTTGAAATAAGTAAGGTTTATTATCTTGGCTACCAATTGGGGAGCTATATGTTTAAGGGTGGTAAGGGGGAATAAAAAATGACAAGATATGAAGAAGTTGAAAAATATGGAATTGGCACTAAGGACAAGAAGTATTTGCTAAGGTATCTTTCTGGTGATAAGCTTACCCCAATGCAGACTATCTATGCAAAATGTTACGAATGTATGGGATATTACGCAGATGGAAAGATAGATTGCGAGATTTCTGACTGTCCAAATTATCCCTTTATGCCATACAACCCAAACCGAAGAACCAACAAGCGAGTATTGACTAAAGAGCAGAGAAAAGATTTGGGAGTTAGGTTTAAGAAGAATGTCGGGGTCAAGAGTAAGTAGTAGAATGCGTTTATTTGCTCTAGTTCCCACAGGACTACCGTAAATAGGAAAACAATAGGCTAGGGGTGCATGGATGTAAGCATTACACTATGCAAAAGCTTAATTCAACGTAGATACAGGAGAATAAAATGGAAGACGAAGACAGAAAGATACTGACCGAGTTTTTGGGCGAGTGCTGGCATGAATTAGATCAAAATGTAAATGAGGAAACAGATATTGATATCTGTATTAAATGTGGTCAGCACATAGGAGATTTGGGAATTGGATGGGATTGGCGTTACCTAGAAAAAATTGAAAAACGTAGACCAATTCAACGCACCTTCGACACGTGGGAAGACTTCGGGGCGTTGTGGGATGCTGTAATCGAAAGCAATAGACTCTTAGACTTTCTTGACGAGGTAAATGTTCCAGATGACGAGATATACGATATGAGAAGTGGGGTCGGGGAGTTATTGAAACATATTATTGACATAGATCGCTTTCCGTTTCTTGTAATTAAAGCCATAAAGAAAGGAATTTTAAAATGAGAGAAATTTCAGAACTGAGTAAGGCGATGGTAAAAGTTTTAGATAATTTAAAAGAAACAGATTATGCTCCAGATGAAAAGGTTGCTATTTTGAGGGGAGCTGCGGATTTTGTAAATCAAGTTATTATAACAGAATCCCAAGTTCAAAGTCTACGCCATATAATGGAAAACGTTAACAACAGCTAGAGATTATATACGGAGAATAACATGGAGTACGAATATTTTAGGTTGAGTACAAGAAGCAGGACAGCAAACTCATTAATGCCAATGTTTAGGTTTTTGTCTTTCAAAAATATAGGCTGCTGTATTATTAAGCAAGCTGAAAAGAAATACTATTTGTTCAGAGAGGGAATCGAAGCTACTGAGTATGGAGGTGTTAGGGAGAAAGAACCATTGGGGGGTGAGGTGGTTATGATTTTTGACCCTAGGGGGGTCTTTAATGAAAGTTAAGTTAATAGAAATTACTATACCAAGAAATGTTTTATTTGGCAATGAAGATTCGTGGAAGGGAAGAGAATATGAGTTTATTGCAGAAGTAATTTCTCGTTATGTAGTACCATTGAGGAAAGAAACTAAGCAGATTGTTGCCACCTCCCACTATATGTTTCACGATGGACTTGATATTCGATTTTGTGCAAAGATAGGCAGAGAAGATGAGTTAGTTGCGTTTTTGATGGAGAAGGGATATAAACCACGAACTATTCGGATTGATGCTGGGGATGATTGGTTAGCGAATCTCCTTACGCCAGTTTCGGAAGCAATACACGAGCATCCCAACATGCTGAATGTCACTAGGGCGAATCACTTTTTATTCAACCAGCACGGAACAAGCAATGCGATGGAATCTGAAATAAGTTTTCGTGTCGCACTTTTTTACCTTTCAATTGCATATGAACGAGATACAATATCAACTAAAACCTTTTTATTTTTCATTAGAAGGTGGATTAAGTGTGTTGGGTTTTATTTATTTTGGGTAACACTTGTTAGGCTTAGGGTTATTACAAGGGGTTATGCTGAAAGAAAACTTTACGATGTTCGTAATATGGCTGGAGGTTTTAAGTAGTGTACGCCTATGTACGACATAAAACTTGACAAATTATGGTGGTTAATTTATAATGACTGGTAAAAGAGTATAGATAGGAGACATTACGTGAACTTACGATGAATGATAAGAAATGGAAACGTCACCAAATACGGACGCACAGAAAGAAAAAAGAGCGTCAAAATAGACGACACAAAGCGAGGTAACTATGAGTTTACACAATGGACAAGGCCCAGAGAATAAGGGTGCGAGAACAGGCAGGGGTCTCGGTGGATGCAAACCAGTTAAGGGTGAGAAGTTGAGACGACCTAGGCGTGGAGTGGGGAGAAGGCAGAGGCCATAATTTGGTTGTTGTAGCAAAAGACTTAAGCGTTAAGGGTTATATTTTATGATAACAAGAGAACTAAAACTTAAGCTAAACACAAAGCAAGAAGAATCACTAAACGAATGGCTGTTTATTTTAACTGGTGTTTATAATTGGGCGATTAGAAAGATAGAACTTAACGCTAGGGACAAAATTTACTTTAGTAGGTTTGATTTTAAGGGTGCATTGCCAAGCTTGAGTAAAAAAATTAAAATTCCCTCACATACGATTAACGGGATTTTAGATAGAGCTTATCTTGCCTGGAAGCATTGCTTCAAGAAGATTCATGGGAAACCCAAACTAAAGTCAGTTAGGAATAAGCTAAACAGCATCCCGTTTCCAGACATTATTCCTGCGAATAGGGTGACAAAAGGTACGATTAGAATACCAATACTCGGTAAAGTTAGGTATCACAAACAGGAAATACCAGAAGGGAAAATTAAAAACGCAAGAATACTCAAACGATCTTCTGGGTGGTATTTGCAATTAATAATAGATGTTGTTCACGAATTTCCAGTGCAGGCTACTGACAAGAAAGTAGGAATAGATACAGGCTTTAAGTACTTAGCGGTTCTTTCAGATGGAACTAAAATAGGAAACCAAAGAAACTTTGTTAAAACCCAAAAACGCTTAGCGCAAGCGCAAAGAGGCGGGAGGAAAAAGCTTACAGCTCGGTTACACGAACGAACCAAAAACAGACGCAAGGATTATAATCATAAAGTTTCAAGGAAAATTGTGGAAAATTATTCGGAAATTTATATTACCAACGATAATTTAGCAGGGCAGGCTAAGCTGTTTGGAAAGTCTGTAGGTGATGCCGGAATAAGTCAATTAAGGCAATTCATTCTCTACAAGAGTGACGTTCACGGTAGAAAATGTGCTTTAGTTGATTCAAGACATACCACCATGACTTGCTCGAACTGTGGGGTCTTAACTGGTCCAACAGGATTGGGTGGGCTTGCTGTAAGGAATTGGGAATGCGGTGCTTGTGGGGCACAACATGACCGTGATATCAATGCGGCTAAAGTAATTCTCAATTCTGGGCTGGGGTACAGCCTCGATAACGTTGGAACTCACGCCTTCGGGCCGGAGACCTCCAAACTGGAATCATAGGAATTATACAAGGAGTACCATGATAATTTTGCGAAATACAAAGAATATGTTTTCCAAAGACCAGAAAGTAGTTGGGGATAAGTTTTTGGAGCGATGGGATGAGATCGAATGGGAAATGCCTGTCTCAAAAAACAGGAAATCGTCTACTGAAGATGATTACAGGGTAAACTATAAAGCAGTTTACAAATAGGATTAATATGGCACAAAAAGCACTTAAGGCTAAGGAAAAGGAACTTGGGTACAAAATTATACGCCACTTTTTGAATGGAGTAGGTATATATGAAACCTGCGACAAGCTTGGCATATCATATATGATGTACCAGAGGAAATTTAAGCACAATGGATGGTTTCAGGCAGAACTTGAAAAGGCTAAAGTGAATAAGGATTCCGTAAAGCCACTTCATGCCGCAAGTGAGATGATACCGCTTGGGGACGACCCAGAAGACGATAGTGGGCTTAAAAAAAGAATGTTTCTTGAGTCAATGGAAGCAAATAATTTCAAGGTAAATGCGACACTTCTGGCAATTGGTGTTAGCAAAGACAGATACTATAAATATTGGAAGAAAGATGCTAACTTCTTGAAAGCCGTTGAGGTTTTGCGAGCAGAAATGTTAGATTACTATATCGGACTTAATACAGAAATAGCCTCTGACAGTAAGCACGGGATGGCACAGTCCAACTCTACCATTTTTGCAATTAAGTGTCTTGGAAAAGATGCTGGCTGGGATGAGAGGTCTGCTGCTCCATCGTTAAACTTTAATTTTGATAAAGATGCCGTGGATGCTATTGTAAGGGCGGCGGGTCTTAGCAAGCTTGACGATGTTATTGATGCGGAGGTTATAGAGGTTAGCACTGAAAAGTCTATAGAGGTAGTAAATGCCAGTAGCTAAGCCGACCGTAGAACAGCTATGTTATTCAAGGCTATTAGCATACATAACTGCCTCTTGGAATGGATACAGGGTAGCCAGGCATCATTTGGTTGTAGCTAATGCACTGCAAGCGGTTGAACGTGGAGAGATACGAAGACTTATTATAAACCTTCCTCCTCGTGCTGGAAAGACAATGGAGCTTTCGGAGTTCTTTCCAGCGTGGTACTGGGGAAGAAATCCAGATAAGAAGATAATATTTGTTACCCATGGACAGGAAAAGGCTGACGATGTTGGTAGAGCAGTAAGAGACCAGATGATAGACCCGCTTCATAGGAGAATTTTTCCAGCGTGTCAGATTTCACCTTCATCAAAGTCAATCCATAGAATGAACACGGTTCAGCGGGGAGAATACTTTTCGATAGGTTTGGGTGGTCAGATAGTTGGTCGTGGTGCTCATTTACTTATTATTGATGACCCGATTAAGGGAAGAGAGGCGGCAGACAGTGCATTAAAGCAAGGTAGGCTGAGGTCTTGGTATCAGGGCGATGCTTATACGAGGCTTATGCCCCAAAATGCTATTATAGTTTGTCAGACTAGATGGACTAACAGTGACCTTACCGGATGGCTTTTAACTGAACACAAAAGAGAAAACTGGACTGTTATAAGCGTTCCAGCGCTAGCGGAGACAGATAACGACATAATTAGAAGGAATGAGGGTGATCCGATTTGGCCTGAAATGGAAATATTTACAAAAGAATATCTTGATCTAGTTAAAAAGACAATAGGAACACGAGAATGGAACGCACAGTATCAGCAAAGACCAATTAACATAGAGGGCGGAATAGTTAAGCTAGCGTGGTTTAAGTACTATACTGAGCTTCCAGAATTTGAAAGGATTATACAGTCGTATGACACTGCGAGCAAACCAGAGGAGCTAAACGATCCTAGTGTATGCACTACTTGGGGTGTTACAAAAGATGGATATTACCTGATAGATGTATTTAGAAAGAGACTTGAATATCCAATACTTAAAAGGACTGTTATTAAACTTTATGACAAATTTAAGCCAAGTGCGGTTTTAATAGAGGACAAGTCATCTGGTACGAGTCTTATTCAAGACCTAAAATATGATACTAGGATTCCAGTTATTGGTATAGATCCAAAAAATGTAGAGAAAGAAACAAGGATGTCGGTTGAGTCAGATAAAATAGAGGCGGGGAAGGTGTTTTTACCAGAGAAAGCATCATGGCTTGTAGATTACGAAAGTGAGATGACACAGTTTCCTCTCTATGCCAACGATGACATGGTAGATAGCACATCACAGTTTTTGAAGTGGATAGCGGGGAAAGGTTACTCTGGAATGGTTAAGGTTGTGGGATTATGAAGCTTATTCAAGGTGATTGCCTCGAAGTAATGAAGGCACTGCCGGATAATTCGGTTGATGCGGTAGTGACTGACCCGCCCTATAATATCGGGAAAGCTGAATGGGATAAAATACCGGATTACATTGAATGGTGTGGTAAGTGGATTCTTGAATGTCAAAGAGTACTGAAAGACACGGGGTCTTTTTATTTCTTCCATAATGACATGGAGCAGGTAGCTGATTTGATGCTATGGATTAGGAAGAATACAACCTTTATTTTCAAGCAGTTCATTGTCTGGAATAAGCGGTTTGATGGCGCAAGGAACAAGGGCTTTCTTGATGGGTTCGTTGTCCCTGAAGGATTGCGAAATTATCAGAAGATGGCTGAATATTGTCTATTCTATACCTTCCAAGATGAAACGGGATTGACAACGGTAAAACTTGACATGAACAATTTCAGCACGCTCCGTCAATATTTTAAATATTATCAAGAAGCCCTTGGATTGAACAAGTTGGAAATACTCGCAAGGATAGGGCAACAAGCAGACCACTGTTTCCGGTGGGGTTCAAGTCAGTGGGATATGCCAACGGAAGAAACCTATCAAGTCCTTGAGAAATTACCGTTGAGGCATGAGTTCGTGCGCCGGGAATATGAAGACTTGCGCCGGGAATATGAAGACTTGCGCCGGGAATATGAAGACTTGCGCCGGGAATATGAAGACTTGCGCTATACCTTTAACAATCAAAAGACACACCATAGCGTGTGGAATTATGAGATTGCGCGTCGAAGCGAACACGTTACACCAAAGCCAGTAGACTTGATCGAGAACATTATTTATCACAGCACCAACGAAGGCGACACCGTTCTTGACCCCTTTACTGGTAGCGGCACAACGGGCGTGTCTTGTGTCCATACAGGGCGGCATTTCATCGGAATAGACAAGGATATTGCCATAGCAACCAGAAGGATAGAGGATACAGACCCGTTATTTCAGGCGGTGGGATTATGACCGTTGAGAATATGGAGAAGGGAAGGGTTGGGAATTGAGCATGAAACTCATTCAAGGCGATTGCTTGGAGAAAATGAAAGATATAGAAGGTGGGTCGGTTGATGCGATAATCACCGATTTACCATATGGTACGACTGCCTGTAAATGGGATGTAGTTATTCCCTTTGAGCCAATGTGGGC
>Ga0222682_1000319_pt1 | contig 11381 bp, 17 predicted proteins | sample AntAcemetage1008_FD_179812 | JGI IMG/M metagenome (GOLD analysis project Ga0222682, IMG submission 179812) | Saline water microbial communities from Ace Lake, Antarctica - #1008 | ecosystem: Environmental > Aquatic > Non-marine Saline and Alkaline > Saline | place: Antarctica: Ace Lake...
TGGTGGAACCGAAGTTAATTATAACGATTTTGAGATTGATATGTTCGCAGGTGCAACTGACCCTTGCGATTGTCCAGGGTTAAATCAAAATTGGGAACTAGACCATTCAGATGCGTGTACTATTAATGATGATTGTAATTTAGGAACAGGAAAATTAAGTTTTACAGGAACAGGGACAACTATTATCAATGCAACTATTAACACAACCGAATTAGGCGACCCAGGTGTAAATGGATTAGTATTAATAAATGATAATGGTTATATAGATGTTAAATAAAAACTGTTCAAAACCGAAACATTTACATTACTAGAACTAAAAGATGGGAAAAAACTTCGTTAGGACTGATGGAAATGGTGGGCTTATAATACCCAGGTGGTTATTTGGTAGCTTAATCATTATAATAATAGCTCTTCTGGGTTCATTTGCTGATGGACTTGTGCAAGGTACAGAAATGAGAGATGACATTAAATGCCTCAAACAAGAGCTTGATAAAGTAGACCTAGAATATCCTCTTGTTATGACAGGGATTGAAAACAATATAAATCAAAATGAAGCAGAGATTTATGATTTAAAAACCACAGTAGGTATTATCAACACAAAATTAACTAATATTGAAGAAGATATTAATGATGTAAATGATGTATTGCATGGATTAGATAACAAAATAGAAAAGTATTTGTTAAATGGTGATTAAATATGGCTACTTATGAACCTCGACATGAGGATATTCATGGATCTGATTTAACTGGAATAGATGGTGCTGCAAATAGAACTTATGTACTTGCTAATGCTGGAGCAATATTAGCATCATTCTCTATTTTTGTTGACCAGACTGGATGGCAGCCTAACGTTAATTTCACATTAGATACTGATACTGATACAATTACTTTTATAAGTAAAGTGTGGGATTCTCAGGCAATATCTCTTGATTATTTTACCACTGATAACGTTCCCTCTGGAACGAATTATTGTAACACTCTACAAATCGCAAGATATGCTGGAGTTGGGACAGAAGTGCATCTTGAAGAATTAGGTACAGGAGATAATTCAGAAAATAGTTATGATACTAAATACGGAAACATTATTGATTTATCTTATAGATTATATTATGGTAATGCAAGCAGTCCAGGCGAAAATAATTTAACTTCGATGGGTAGTTCTCTTTATTCAATAACTCTTGGTCCAGGAGCGATTCTTTTAACAGCAGCAGGGATTACCGCAGTAAATGGTAAGAAGATTTATATTAGTTATACTCAGAGTCCAAAACAAAGTGATACCTTACTTCAGACATATATTGCTCCAGCAAGCAGAGAAGTTGATTCCTTAACAGGAAATAAATGGGGTTCAGCAGCTTCTTACACAGAATATTTTGATGGTTACAATTCAGGTTATCCACAAACAGATAAACCTTTTGGTACTCAAATTGACCCTGAATCTGAATTCGAACTTAAATATCAAAGTATACAAAGTATAACCAGTGTTCAGTTCCTTGACAATAAAGGGGATGTTGACCAGACTGTTGATAGCAATTATATCCAATTTGAAGAAGAGGGTAGGGTTATTCTTACTACTGCAACAGTTCCAAATGGAAAAAAGAATGTTAAAATAATCTATTCTCAGGGTTATTCTGAAGTACCTGATCTTGTTCAGGAATTAACCGCTTTAATTGCAGGTAAGATGGCACTTATCTTCATCTCAGGGGGCAGCTACTCAACTGTCACGGGGTACACAATCGGAAGAGTGAGTTTTTCTGTAGGAGAACAATACTTCAATATAGAAGCTACACTTAAAGTAATGCAAAGACGTATTGACACGATAGTAGAAGATTTGGGATATAGGTTTGCAGTGGCATAATATTATGGTAACAAGTAGAGAAACAGGAAGTTTATCCACAGAAATGCGAAATAATTTTACAGATTTTCTTAAAGAATTTAGTACTACTGTAACACTTTACACAAATACTGAAACAAAGGATAGTATGGGTCGGGACACAGTTGTTTCCACAGTAACAACAAATAATGTTAAAGCTGAAATTCAATGGGTAACTAAGAAAGAGTTGCAAACATTAGATTTGGGTAAAGCTAAAATTGGCGATGGTATGCTGTTTGTTGAGTATGGAACTGCAATAGATATACATGACAATGATAAATTCTATGAAATAGATTATAATTCTAAAAGATACAGGATTATGGCCCAGATTGAAGGTGAACAAGTATCTGGAGACATAATTTATTTGGGTTTCACTATAAGACTTAATCCACAATCTTAAAATGTTAGATTTCAATATTGAACTTAAAGGTATGGATAATGGAGAAAATCTTACTAATGATAAGCTTAAAAAGGTTTTAATGAAGTCAATGTTTAAAATGGAAGAATTAGCCATTGATTCTGCACCTTTTGACCAAGGTCTTTTAAGAGCGGGCATCACTTTATTCCCACAGATTCTTGCAAATAAATATGTTTTAGTCTCAAATACAAATTATTCCGCATCAATTGAATATGGTTCAAGACCATTCTATGCACCAATTCAACCCTTAAAAGAATGGGCCAGAAGAAAACTGGGTGATGAAAACATTGCTTATGCAGTCCAGGCGAAAATCGCCAAGGTGGGTATTACTGCAAGTCCTTTCTTCAGACCGGCATTGTCTCAAGTTCAGACTTATTGGTTGCCTCAATATATGACTGAATCATTTTCTTAATTAGAGTTGTATTTAAATATATCAATACCAAATTAACATAATGAGATTCTAGAATCCCAATCTCTTCCGGTGGTTTGTCCGGAATTTCCCCCCGGCAACCCCGATTTTAATACCCAAGAGGGTTATTCATTCCAAGAGGAAAATATGACATCTTATGCAATCGACCCAGAGGATATTATTTCAGATTTCCTTAGAGTCAAATTAACTGATCCAAATGATAGGGCAGAAGATTCCAATTCTGATACTTTTGCTGCCACTGCAGCTCAAACAGATTTTACTTTAACACCGACATCCGGGACTTCTGTAAGTTGTGTTACTGCGGTTACAGTTGAGGGTGCTGGCAAAGTTAAATGGAAAGATTATGTTTGGGATTATCAAAACCAAAAATTAGTATTTTTCACAGGAATAACTAAAGATGATGTGGTTATAGTCACCTATAAAGAAGGAAGCACAAATTGGATATTCTCAGATGAACCAGATGAAAGGCTTGCTGAAAGTGGTTGGCCAAGGATAAGTATCTTTACTGTATCTGGAGGAGCGGTTAGGTTAGGGAATTATGAGGCTCCGGTTAAAAGTAGCCCTAATCTTCAGATTGATGTCTGGGCAAAGAATGGCCAGGTTTTCACAATCGGTGGCAAGAAATATTCTAATAAATACTTAAGCAGATATATAGCTCTGCAAATTACTAAAGCTTTTGAAGATAATGAAAATGATTTATACCCCGCTATGTTCGATTACGTTCCGATTGGTGTCCCTAGAACTGGGCCATACAGTAACGAATATCAAGCACATCATACAATAATTGAAGTAAATTTTTCAGTTTTGGATATGGGCAGGGTTGACACTTAGATTATAATAGGAGGAAATATAATGAAATTTACAAATAATTCAAAGAGGTGGTTAAGATTGCTTTCACAACTTACCTTGTAGGGAAGAGAGACAGATTGTCCTGGATTGCAGAGACAGCATGGGCCACAGGTGGCACCATGACTGGAGGGGAGATAATAGGGCTGGATTGTACTATAACCGCTCCAGACTGGAGACAAGGTTATCAAGAGAATCTTACTGCTGGAGCTGATGATTTATATGTTCAGGGCAGAATCAAAGGACCAAAGAGTTTACCTTATGTCCTCACATTTACCCCTGTTAATTGGAGATTTTTAAAATATCTCTTTAGTGTAGCAAATTCAGATGATGGTGGTGTCAAGACTCATACTTTTACTCAGAACACTTCTTACTTATCCTGGAAAATGGAATGGGCTAGAAGAGCCACCACTTCAGTAGTTTACACAACCATTGGGAACTTCGTTAAAAGAGCAACGATTAATTTCGCAAAAGCAACAGGCAGTGGCACAGATGGCAAATTAAAGGTTACTATGACTTGTGTAGCTCAAGATGAAAGTGAAGGGAGTTCTGTTACATCTATTTCTGCAGGAAACATCACAAAAGATCCTTTTTTGTATAGACACATTAAAGTAACTATTGATGGAAATGAATACAAGGAAGTAAACAATGGTGAAATCACTATTGATTTAGGGACAAATGAAAATGATAGCAGATATTGTAATAACACTTACGATAATCTTCTTGGAGAACCCATACCAGGAATAACAAGAATCTCTGGCAGATTTAACATAACAATAAAAGACAAAACTCTTTATGACTTATGGCATGCTGGAGTTGCTGTAAGTGGAGCAAATACTCTTTTAATTGACAAAGATGGAACTGGGGATGACCAGTTACTTGCTACATTTAGCAACTTTTTTATACTTGGTGTTATTGGTCCTACAAACTTTGAAGGTCCAGTAAATGTTGATGTTGTTTGGGTTATTGACAAATTCACATCATTGGTGAGTAGGGATAATGTCACGACATATTGAGGACAAAATGGAAGATGAAAATGAGTTTGATTTTAATCAACAAGGAAGTGAAGATTCAGATGATTATCAATGGTGTCCGGTTTGTGGAGAACAAATAAATGAGTGTAGATGTGACGACTGACAAATACCAAGAACTCGAAGATATGCTTGGCATAGAGAAGAATGAAGCCATATTTTACGAGAGTTATAACCCATTATCATTATATTGCAGATTAATGGAATTAGGGATTGATAAACAAGATTCATTAGAACTTTCCAAATATTACGAAAATGTTTTTTATGGTCCGTTAATTAGTATGTATAAACACATGAAAAAGGAGCTGGTTAAATGATAACTGAAAAAGATTTTATTAATGAAACTGCAGTGGAAATTAAAGTACTTGGAGAAGTATTCAAATACAAACCAACTACACCTTTTGATGAAAACAAACATCTTAATGATACTTTTTACACTGATGAAGAAGGGATTTTGAGGGAAGATTTAACAAAAAGAAACAAAATCAAGTTAGAAAGAGTAATTGCAGCTCCCATAACTAAAGAAACAATCCATCAAAGGATAAATGAAGATAATGAATGGTATGGCCTTACCAAAGAGCAAAAGTTTGAAATCATAGGCAAAACTAAATTTTTCAATCCTTTAATGGTGAAAATCAACGCTATTGATAATCCAGATCCAATTAAAAAAAAAACTTAATTTTCAAAATACAAAGCTGTAGTCCTGAAGAAGCATTAAGATTTGATGATATACAAGAAGCACTTTTGTTTTGGAAATGGATATATTGGACAAAAGGAATAAGTACCAGAGAATTTAATAAAGAACAAATAAGTGATATAAAAGATGTAATGGACATTGCTAATACAATAGAACAGAAACAAATCAGTCAGAAAAAGGTACAGGATTTAATAAATAATAGTCAAATTGGGTTTTAAATGGAAGTTGGCACACTTGATATTAAAGGTTCAATAAACACTCAAGAAGTAGATAGAGGCTTTGAACGTATGAGAGGGGGGTTTAGACAGCTTGAAGTAGATACAAAGACTTCTTTTAGTTCTTTTAAGGCATTGGGTGGTGCTGCTGCAAATCTGGCTGCAAGTTTTGTTACAATCTCAACTATTGGTGTAGGTGCTATGGTGGCTCTGGCATCATCTGCTCCTGCTGTTGCTCCTGCAATAGCTAAGATGGGTATTGAAATCCAAAAGATAAGTTTTAGTTTAGGTAGAACTTTAGCACCACTTTTTGAATCTGTTGCTAATACACTTCTCCCTGCAGTTGGCACAGCTATTGATGCACTGGGGCCAAAATCAACTTCATGGGTAGATATAATGGTAAAAGGTGTTGAAGAATTGGCTTTTGCAATAAGTATTTTAAGTGGTAAAAAACCAGAAATTAAATTAACTGAACCGGAAAAGGTTTTAGATGAAGGTGGAAAGACTATCGGTTATAGAGGTGCTCAAGAATCTATCCCTGAAAGCATTACAAGTACTCTATGGCAAGCAAACCAGGCAGGGGGGTTTACTCTACCTTTAGGTGCTATGCCTGGACCAGTAGGGATTCTAGCTTTAGCTGCAACAGTATTTAATTTTTTCAGAAATAAAAATACAGTCCGGGCAACTATGGAAGGCAATCTTGATTTTGGTGAGGTATAAAAAAACATGAAATTAGAATTTTATAAAGGGTCAGCCACGACCTCAAGGGCAAGAACCAGTAATGTATCTACCATAATCATGTCCTCAAATCATAGCTTAATCACTGGGGATACTGTCACAATAAGTGGATTAGGCGGAACTGGGTATAATGATTCTGATGTTACTATTACTGTAACAAATTCTACAACATTTACTTATACTAATACTGGTACTAATGAAGGTACAACTGGTGATACAGATGGTTTAGTATTTCCCAATTTCACATTCCCTTATAATGCAAGACTTCATTCAGTAAGACCTAATAAATATGTGGACCAACGTGATTTTCCATATAATTTCTCTTATTTTGGTACCACTAACCCACTTAAAACAAGACTTTCTTTTACTATTACTGGACATTTCTCTAGCACTAATAAATCAACTAATTTCAGGAGTCTTGCTAAATTCGGCAATTCAAACAAACTAATGAAATTTTATATGGACCCTTCTTCTCCGGATAGATTTGCGATAGTAATCCCTAATGCTCCAGAACGCACAGATACAGGAAACCGGACAAATTTCGTTGATTATGTAATGTTAATGACTAGTCCTTTTGGGATACTTTTTGATGAAACTCAACAATCCGGAGTTTATAATGGTAGTGATTCAAACGCTGGAGATGTATTTGCTCCAATTGAAAAGATAACTGGTACAACCTCTGCGGGAACTGTTACAATCAAAGATAAAGATGGGAACGGCATAACTTTTACATCTTCTGGTGGTGCTACAGTAATTTATTTAATTTATCAAACAGATCTTGGTGCAAATAATTTATTTACAGAATACATTTATGCAGAAGTGGGTGGAACTAAACAAGTGCTTGCAGTAGCAACAGATGGCCAGGAAATGGTTACTGGTCTCGACCCTGGAGAAACTTTAACAACAAGATTTAATAGTGGTAGTTCTAGTATAGCTGGTTTTAGTGCTGGGCCAACATTCTTTTTTAGAAATGGACATAGTTCAATTTAACAATGGCTTATACTATAAAATGTGGAAATGCAACAGTCAAAAATTATAATAATTTCAATTTTGAAAATACTTTAAATGGGGTTAGATTTGCAGAAATATTTACTGACGGTAATGATGCTACACTTAGAGCTGAATATGTTATTGGAAATGCAGTTACTATTCACAATGGTACCACTTTAAAGTTTCAGGGTGAAGTATATAAAACAGGCAATTTTCAAGGTGGGGGAATAATTATCTATGCAATAGGTCAAGAAGTTGATTTTACTGTAGAGCAATGTCCTATTGATTCAGGAAAGCATACAAAAGTCTGGACAAGTACAGATGATGATACTATCTTTGCTTCACTTGTTGGAGAGATTAGTGGATGGAGTTCTGATGTCAGTGGTTCAACTCCAACTTCTATTGACGCATTTAGGGTTAGTGATTCTATGAATGTATGGGTAGGCATCCAGACACTACTTAAGCATGGAAATAAGGATATTTATGTTAATGATGATACTAAGACCATATATTTAACAGATGCCAAAGGAACGAGCGGAAATGCCAGGTTTGAAGAAGGTAAAAATTGCAGTGAAATATCTTGGACAGAAGTCAAAGCAATACCCAAGGTTGTAGTTTATGGAAAAGGTGATGGTGCTGAACAGATTATTGGGAGTTCGGGTAGTGGAACTCCTGTTAAAGAAGTTATTGATAGAAATATAATTAGTGTAACTGAAGCTAACGCCAGAGCTGTCAAAGAACTTGCTTTAATCTCTACTGCAAGGAAAAGGTATACTTTTCTAGCAAATAATCCATCTGAGAATGTTGAAACTGGTGACACAGTTGTCCTTTCAAGTACATCTGCTGGAATATCCAGTGCAAATCTTGATATTACCAGAATAAAACGTGGTGAAAATAGTAATGGACAATTTATAGTTATAGAAGTGACAAACACAGAAAATCGTATTGCTAAAAGAAACGTTGAACAACAGAACGCTTTAAGTAATATGCAAGGGATTGTATCCAGGACAAGCATGCAAGGGAGTGGTAATCTTTCTCAATGGACAGAAGCTATGAACGCCAACTCTTCTTACGCTAGTGTTGTTAATTTCACAATCGGTTCAGATTATTTTGCTGATGAAGCAGGGAATTTAAGAGTAAGCACTTTAAAGTTTGATTATGACGTTGACAAGTTTCGTGAAGGTTATGGAAAAGGTACTTACGACGGTGACGACGTGCCACTTATTTCAAGCGATAGTGGGGACAATTATGATTTGACTGTTACTGACGAAGATGATGATGATATTTCTTTATGGGAAGTTCATGCTTGGGAAGAAATAAAAGAATGGACCGCTTTCGCTGTTCATGGTGATATGATAGTTTTTCATGTGCAACTTAATTGTCTTGACAGCGACGATTTGACTCAGACGTTTAGTCTTTATGCGAGAGTTAAAAATAAAGATACTGGCGATTATTATCCTTCAAGTGAGGGAGTGAGAGTAACAAGGGGCAAAATAAGATGGGAATCTGAAGACGCTTCACCTGACACAGATAGTGACACACATACCCATACAATGGGAACTGACACTCACTCACATGGATATAATGTTGGAACTTATGACGAAGTTAGGGTATATAACTCTTCTGACGATTGGGGTTATGTTGGTTCAACAGAAACGGACACACATGACCATACTAACTCTAACGATACGCATGACCACCAAGTTGACGCTCACAGTCATGATATAGATTTATTTTTAGATGGATGTGTTACAATAATCGCTTACGCTGACCCTTTTGGTGACGATTGGGCCATAGAAATAAAATTAACAGGTCTTGCAATTGGCGATGATGCAAGAGGTGGAGCACACGTTGCGTATTCAGTTGAAAGCCGACATAAACATAACGAAGGTGGGTATGAAACTGATGGAGATTTGTTTGACAAATTTACGATAGGTGATGATGTGGGCGAATCCTCTTCAACAAACGCAACAAGTATTGACATACATCTTGACCATTGGAATGGTAGTTCTTGGGATTTAGATAAGCATACTATTATAAATACAGGTTCAACACTTGAAATTGGTGTTGACATAAGCGACAGTGGAACTTATCCTGACGCAACAGGATTATGGAGAGTTAGAACTTTCACAAATAAATCTAGCCCAGATTTAATTATTTCCAGGGTATCCGTCAAGCATGAAATCGACAATTAGAGGCAAAAAATGATAAAGTTTAAAATATTAGACATTACTGAAGATATTGAAAGAGAGAAATTAATAGTAAAAGTAGAAACCCCTTACAAGATTTATGATTGGAAATTTCCAATCAACAGTAAATTCATCAATCTTCAGACAAACAAACCTGAATTTCTGCACCTGATAAAAGAGCGACTTGAAAAGAAATTTAAGAAATTGCCAACACCAAACACAGAAATGAAACAATGGATAGGTGAGTACAAGACGACAGATATTGAAGATTTAAGTCCTAAAGGATTAAACGCAAAAGTTGTCATACGCAGAGAAAAGAAAGAGAAAGAATTACCCCAAAAGAAAGATAAATAAGAGTAATTATCCAAGAAGTAAGAAAATTTGGTGAACCTTGTGATGGTTCAACCGCTAAATAAAAACTAACAAGGTGATAAATAATGGAAATAAACATATTAACATGGTTCATAGAAAATAAGGTTGCAGTATTAGAAGCTTATTTTGCAATAGTCGGTGCAGCAAGTTTATTAATTAGGCTTACGCCCACTGTGAGAGATGATTTATGGCTAAAGAAATACCTTAAATTTGTTGGAAAGATTATTGCATTAAACAGAAAATGATCCATAATTAATTAATTAGGAGTATTTATTTCTATTTTCCCAATTGGGATTTTAATTATTATATATTAAGTTGATATATTGTCTATATGGAAAATAAATAACTATTTATATATTGTCTATATGGAAAATAATTAATTCTTAGGGAAGTTTTATATATTAGTTATTAGTTTATTAAAAAAATAAGAATTAAAAAATAAAAAAAGAATTGAATAAGTATCAATCCAAACCAACAGTTGAGGTAATATACTTGTTCTATTTAAACTTATTGTTTTTTAAGCCTGAAGATATTGATTAATGTTACAAAACGTGACAACGGGTAATTTGGAAATACAAAAAAATCAATAAAAAGTCTTGGGGTTCTTTTTTAGTGTTGTTGGTTTCAATTGTGGGACTTTTTGTTGTCCCACTTTTGCATACGCTATTGGTGTCTTATTTTACGGTTGGACATTTTTAGAGGGTAGGCTAAAATAAACCGGTCTTTTTGGGGGGCTGGGGGGGTATTTTAGATGCCCTTCTACAATCATAAAGTGGGACAACAAAAAGTCCCACATAACTATTTAATCATAAAGGGGGGATAAGTGGTAAGACCAAAAAAAGAGAAGTGGAATGATGAAACTGAATTACATTTTAGATTACCAAATATATTAATAGCAAGAATTGATGTTTGTAGTAAGAATACAGGGATTAAGATTTCCAGGAAAGAATTTATCAAAAATGTCCTTGAGAAAGCTCTTTATAATGAAAAATCATTTGCTAATTATATGATTCAGAGGAAGAAAGAAGAATTAGCAAGATGGCAGTGGGAATTTGAGAAACATCAACAATTAGAAAATTCAATCAATGGGCAGCGTAGATTATGATAGGAGATAAAACTTTATGGAATTTGTATATATTATACTTAGATAATCATGGTATCAAAACCAATGTTGGATTGATTACAGGATATTATACAGGCATAAGTGAAAATGTTGGTAAAAGATTAGGGGATCATTTATTCAAGAGAGGCATAAATAGTTATATTAATACTATCTGGCCTGGTGCAACGAAAATTCCAGTTTATATAGAATATTTTTATGGCACTAAAAGTGAGATGATGCAACGTGAAAAACAAGTTAAAAGACTTTCAGTAGTTAAAAAACAAGAATTAATTAATTCACATAATAATATGTTAGTTGGTTATTATCCTTTAAAACATATAATTCTGAAAAATAATAAACTAGATGGGGAAATAGTTATTAAAATAATATGATAAACATTGAACTCACCGGCAAGCAGAATCATATTTTAGCGATTGCTAAGAAGTATGGCATTATTACCATACATCATGTTGAAGAGATTTA
>Ga0222682_1000322_pt1 | contig 11339 bp, 20 predicted proteins | sample AntAcemetage1008_FD_179812 | JGI IMG/M metagenome (GOLD analysis project Ga0222682, IMG submission 179812) | Saline water microbial communities from Ace Lake, Antarctica - #1008 | ecosystem: Environmental > Aquatic > Non-marine Saline and Alkaline > Saline | place: Antarctica: Ace Lake...
GGACTGCGTACACAATCCTTAGCGACGTTTATCCAAAAACAGGAACAGAAGATGAGCGCCTTAGCGTATTCGGTACGTTGACTAAATGGATAGATGAAGCAGAGGCGAGGGTAACGACTGAAGACGACGTCTGTTCTGTATGTGGCGGCCCTCTTGGTTCTGGGTATTTCTATAGCGCGGAAAACTGCCCGGTGTGCGCCGATTGTGTAGAGGACTCATGACGCCCGGCCCACGCAGGACAATCGGCGTCCTGATAGCAATCAGCCTAGTATCGCTGGCCGTGTGGGAGATGTTCGCGTTCGTTCGGTGGATGGTGTTCGGATGATGGCTGATGTAAACGAAATGGAGGCATAAAGTGGCTGAAGACTTGAAGCGCGTGATCTATCTTGGAAAAAGGATCAACGATGAATCTACTGAGGCAGTAATTACGAAACTGATGGAGCTCGATATTGCAGAACCTAAAAGCCCTATCAGATTTGTTATCAACACGTTCGGAGGATGCGTCGATTCTCAATTTGCTATCTACGACGCTATGAGGGTGTGCTCTGCGCCAGTGCTGACAGTTGGGATAGGGAAGATCATGTCGGCTGGGGTTCTGCTATTAGCGAGTGGGGCGAAAGGGAGTCGTGTAATCGCAAAGAACGCACGGGTTATGATACACGAAGTCTCATCCGGTGGATGGAATAAGATCTCCGAATTCAAAAACTCTGCCTTAGAAGTTGAGAGACAGCAGCAGCAGTGGGAGCAATTGATGGCGTATGAGACTGGCAATCCTATTGGAGATGTAAGGGCTCTGATGGAGAAGCACATTGACCAGTATATGACGGCGAAGGAAGCTGTAGCATTTGGTATCGCTGACACGGTTGTGTGAGATGTTAAAACTGTGTTCTACACGGCTGATCGGGTATAATGGAGATGGAGGCGCGAGATGAATTTGAACCAACTGTGGCGTGACATCAAGGCAGCCCGAGAGGAAGTCGGAAACCGTATGTGCCAATACTTCGATATGTCGTTAAAGGAAAACGGTCCGCGAAAGTTCTTTGTTACGAACGAGGACTCAGGTGAAATTCTGTGGCTCACGACTGTCACAGGGTATACAGTACGCAATGGGCGAAGGCCGCTGGTTGAGTTCCCTGTAGTGGATAAGGAAATAGGCCCGGCATCAATCTGTGAGCGCAAGGCTGAAAGAGACGTGGTTTTGGCGACGAAGACCCTATATGTTGACGACCAAGCCGCAGTGAGGCCGAACGGCTGTGACGATGATGAAAGGCTCTATAATGTTCTGATCCGAACTGAGAGAGAGCTGCATTCCATCTTGTGGCCACCGAGCGAGGAATAATATGAAATGGACGGCACGCGTAGTGAGATACGCAGGTATGCTTGGCGAGGTTTTCTCCCGATTCAGATCGGGCTCCTTTACCTCTTCATTCACCAGGCTCAGGCGCGACCAAGTAGCTAAGATGAGTCCTCCGTCCGTTTTGATGTATAGTGTGGGTAGGTGATAGCTGATGACTGAAGAGAGAGGGATTGAATTTCCGGCACATAGTGACGACTGGGGCACAGTCACGCACATATTCTATCCAGGTATGCCTGAAGACGTAAAATTCAAGCTTGGCAATGTGACGATTGAATACTACACGGTGCGAGAGATGGGCGCAGTAGAATTTGGGGCGAGGTGCTTGGACGATGCGTGATTATTATGGAGTGCCGCCGCTGGTTGTATACGGCGCGATGTCGATTCGTGGCTCGCTCACAGAAGCCAACGCCGTTGCAGAGTTCTACACGATCAGAGAAGCGCGTGCGGCTGAGTTCATGGAGAGGTGCTTGGATGATGACTGAGAAACACGCAGGCGGTAGACCGAGGAAGTTTCAATCCGTTGATGAGATGTCCGTAGCGATTGACGCTTACTTCATCAAGTGCGATAAGCGCATGATGGACGTAGTAACGCGCAATGGCGACGTTGTTAGCGTCAAGCATCCGAAGCCATACGCCATGAGTGGATTAGCTTATGAGCTTGGCATTACACGGCACACGCTGATAAATTACAGTGACAGGTGCGATGAATTTGGGAATGAGTTTTTACCCACGATAACGCGGGCGCGTGCTAAGGTAGAGCATAATCTTGAAGAACGGATGTACGATGGCGTCGGTTCACCACGCGGTCACGAGTTCGGATTGAAGAACAACTTCGATTGGAGAGACAGGCAAGACGTGAACGTGAAAGGCAGCATGACGGTTCACTTCGACAAGGAAGACGAGGGGCTGTAGGAGGCTGAGATGAGCGCATCCGGCAAAACACGCGAAGTTGCAAACGTCGTATCCATGCGATAAAATGAGGGTGCGAACGCTTATAGAGTACTGAGACGGAAAAAGGGGGGCGTGATGGAAGAGTATACCTACAGGAACGAACACGGTGAGTTGTGGAAGCTACAGATTGATGAGTGCGGCGTAATAAGTCTGGGCGGGGATGAGACAGGCTGGATAATGTGGCCAATCATTAGTCCGCCTATGGTAGGGGATACCTTTTTCTCGTGGTCAGAGATGGCGTGGCTGGCGACCGTGATGACACAACTTGAATCCCGCAGACTGATCTTTGACAAGGAACCCAAATGACAATCACCTACATGGACCCCACAGACTATCCACCTTTACCCTTCTGGCACTATCGCGGGATGGATGGCCTTCCGGTATGGTTCAGCAAGATGCACCGTGCGATCATTCAGGATCGTGCGTCTAAGATTGCGAAGGCTAACAGTCGTGACGGGATGGCGATGCGATACTGCTACAGGTGCGAGGTGCCTATCGGCGTGATGTTGCATCTTGATTACGAGCGGAGGTACGTCGAAAGGGAAGGCACGTGTAAGGCGTGCGGTAACCGTGTATGCGAAATGGTGATGGAGAGGTAGGAGGTTGAGGATGACGCGAATTCTTAGTGGAATAGCGATTCTTTGGATGCTGGCGTTTGCCGTGTTTTGTGGATTGACCGTATTTGATGGTCTATCACTCCAAGCAGATACGTTTGGCGCTGCTTTAGTGTTGAGTATTTGCCTATCGCCATATATTGTTCTCGGATTGATTGCACTTGTGGTGGCATTAGCTTTTGCCTTATTGACGAAGTGGAGGAATGAATGACACAACCTAAGCCCTTCACCAAGACAGACAAGCAACGAGAGGCCCGTGACCTTCTCAAGAGCGAAGCACGGCACATCCTGCTTTGCGGTGGATCTCGTTCAGGAAAGACGTTCATGTTTCTGTATGCGATGATCGTCAGAGCGTCAACGCACAAATCGCGGCACTTGATCCTTCGCTTCAGATTCAATCACTGCAAGACATCAATCTGGCACGACAGTCTTCCGAAAGTTGTTGCTCTAGTATGTCCAGATCTATCCATCGAGTGGAACAAGACAGACTACTTCATCAAGTTCCCAAATGGATCTGAGATCTGGATAGGCGGGCTGGATGACAAGGACCGCACAGAGAAGGTCTTAGGCAACGAGTATTCGACCATCCTGTTTAACGAGAGTTCACAGCTTCTCTATGGCTCAGTTGAGACAGCACTCACGCGGCTTGCTGAGAATTCAGGGCTAGTCAACAAGGCGTACTACGATTGCAACCCGCCGAACAAAAAGCACTGGCTGTACTTGCTGTTCATGAAGCACATCAACCCAGGCGACAAGACGCCCGTTGATCCGTCAGATTATGTGTCTATGTTGATGAACCCAGTAGACAACGAAGAGAACTTGCCAGATGGGTATATCGAGGAAATCTTGGGGCGTCTGTCGAAAAGGAAGCGTCAGAGATTCCGTGACGGGATATGGCTCGATGTCAATCAAGGTGCCTTGTGGGAAGACAAGTGGATAGGCCGCATGGCTGAGTTGCCAGAAGCCAATCGCATCATAGTAGGCGTTGACCCGCAAGCATCAGAGGGCGAAGCTGCTGAAGAGATAGGGGCTGAGACAGGTATAGTCGTGTGCCAGAAGTCAGGTGATCGGATTATCGTCCTAGAGGACAGGAGCGGCAACTATACTCCAGGCCAGTGGGCAGATCAGGCAGTAGAGGCATACAAGGACTGGAGGGCTAGTAAGATCATCGGGGAGCGTAACAACGGCGGGGCTATGGTCAAAGACACGATCAAGGTTCGCTATCCGAATGTCCCGGTTGACACGGTATGGGCATCTCAGGGAAAATCAAGACGAGCTGAGCCGATAGCGGCAATCTATGAAGACGGACGCGGGTTCCATTACGGCATCTTCGAGGAGCTTGAGGATCAGATGTGTAGTTGGATACAAGGATCAACCGTGAAGGAGATGGGTTTCTCTCCAGATCGAATGGACGCGATGGTGTGGGCCGCGACTGAGCTGATGCTAGGCGAAGAGGGCGGGCGTGTGACGGTTGTGGATTGGTAGGAGGTAGGATGAAGAAGATGAAGTTGCGAGTTGTTCCGTTGTGCATGTCAGAGAAAGAGCTGATGGACGTACAGCTACGGGCCGTTGCAGCGAGATTTAGCATGTACGGCATCACATGGAATGGGTATCGAGACATGATTGATCTGTCTTCGTGCGCTGAAATGCCGTGTGTCGATCATAATATATCCGTTGGCGTGTGCCCGCTTGAGTTCAGCGGTGTGGTCAAGTTCAAAGACTGCCAGCACGATGGCCTTGTTGTCGGGGTGAGGGTATACAATGGCGATAAGGTATATCAGAGCGATTATTTGACTTCGCCGGTAGAGGTTATGCGTGGCGATACATTGCGGGCAGGTCTTACGTTTAGCGAAAACTAGGAGGCCGATGAATAGAGACTGGGAAGACGACATGAAGCACGAGAGCGGCCAGCATGAGAACGTGTGCCGCGTCTGTGGCGAGACGTTCATAGGATTCAAGCGTCGGCATGTGTGCTATGCTTGCGTGTATGGAGGCGAGAATGAAACTAGCGAGTGAGATTAAGGCGGCTGTTCAGGAACAGGTCGGTTACGATCTAGATATTTCAGACTTTGTTGGATGGGAGGAGGTTGAATCCATCATCGCCGCGAAGCTGGAGCCGGTGCGAGTGGCGCTGAAGGCAATACAAGACATGCACTGTGTAAGTGGCTTGCATGAGGGCGATTTAGTTGATAGAGCCCTTGCCCTGTTCGAGGAGGCCGAATGACTCCTGACTGGTTCGCATACCTGATGAAGTGGATCTTCTTCGCGCTGTGGTTCGCGTTGGTGTTTGATGGGATGGGGAGGATTTAGTGTATAATGGTGTCGATAGTTTCGTGACTTCTACGCACGCACCATACTTGTAATAACAATCACGACATGTTAGTATCTCTCCGATGGGCGCGACAACCGGACTGCGCTCATACGAGGGGAGTAGATGGGACGCATTCGTGATGTAGTCCTAGACTGGGCAAAAGACGGGCCACGAATGGCCGTTGCTCATTTCCTTGCACCTGAGACTAGAACATCCATCCAGACAACTCAATCCATGCAATATGGCGTTGAGAAGTGGACGGACTGGAATACGAAGAAGGCCGTGCTTGAAGGCTACGAGTCTCATTTCCTCGTCTACAGGCTTACCAAGTTCCGCGGCGATGCTATCAAGTCCATGCCTCTCGTGGCCAAAGACATCGCTAGTGGCGATCCTGTAGCAGACACACATCCAGCCGCAAAGATGATCGCAAATCCTAACCCTCGGATTCCTATGGACGAATTGGAGTTCAGAGCAGAGCTGTTCCTGTGTATGGCAGGTGACGCCTATTGGTACATCAACCAAGTAGGCGATAGCGTCAGGCTTGACCCTCTAAGATCGGACAGGGTGTCCATCAAGGTCTATAAGAGCAAGCTGATCTATCTCTATACGCTACCCGGTGAGAAGCCTGTCCCGTTTGAGCAGGAAGAAATCGTCCATTTCAAGAACTACAATCCATCTAGCGACCTATTCGGCCAGCCTGTCCTTAGAGCGAATGCCAAGCTGGTAGACACGGGCAATGCAATATCCGACTTCCAGTATCACTCGATGAAAAACGGTATGTGGCCTAGTGGTGTGCTGGCAACTGAGAAGCTAGAGAAGACGCAATACGATCGCCTGATGGCTCAGATCAAGGCATCGAAAGAAGGGCCGGCAAATGCACGACGCCTGATCATCGTCGAGGATGGTAAGACGTGGACGCCAGCGACTCCTACGCCATCAGACATGGACTTCATGGGCGGATCAAGCCTAACGAATCAGGAGCTATGCGTGGGCTTCGGCGTATACGCTGAGGCTATGGGGCTTATCCCTGCGAAGTATGAGAACATGCGTCAAGCACTCAGGGCGACGTGGGAGAATACGATCATCCCTGAGAAGACGATGCTTGAGGGCACGCTGAATACGCAACTAGCTCCACACTTCGATGGGATCTATTTCGAGTATGACATGTCTCAGACGATCCCGATGATCGAGGCACGCAAGGAGAACGCTATAGAGGGCAAGATGTACTTTGACATGGGCATCTCAACCAAGGCTGTAAACGAACGTCTAAGCCTTGGCTTCGATGAGGCTGAATGTCCAGATAAAGGTATGTTGCCCGTGACGTTGCTTGAGGTAGGCGCAACACGAGTACAGGAAGAAGGGCGGTCAATTCGTTCTATTGAAACCAGGAGTGCGGCGTTAGATCTCCACTATCGCGCCACTGATCAGAAGCGACTCGGATGGGAGCGCAACATGGCTCAGAAAGTAAGCTCTCTGTTTGCGGCGGAAAGCTCGGCTGTAGTCAAAGCTGTCACGAATGGAAAGGTAGATACCGACTCGGCTATTGAATCCCAGCGGAGCGCGTGGGTTAAGACCTTCACCGCCGTATACAGAGCAGTCATAGAGGACTTCGGAGACGACACGTTTGATGTGCTTGTGCCTAGATCCATTGATCAGGTAGAGACACGAGACTTCGATCCGTGGTCAGATGAGATTGAGAAGTATGTGAATGCTCACGCCGCTGCTGAGGTGAAGCTAATAGAAGAGACGACGAAGAAGGCCATCCGTGCTGTTGTGCTCGAAGGGATCAAGGGCGGCGATAGCAGCGTCAAGATAGCACGCAGCATCAAAGAGGTGTTCAAGGATTGGGAAGGCGGCACGGACACCTATCGCGCAATGATGATCGCACGTACTGAGGTGCATCAAGCGGCTGGGACGGCTATGCACGAATCAGCTAGACAGAGCGGAGTGGCGAAACAGAAGGCATGGCTTGACGCGGGTGACGATCGGGTGAGAACGGCGCACGTGAATAACACGGGGCAGGGGTGGATAGCGTTCGGGGATACGTTCTCAGACGGTGCGGATTATCCAGGTGACGGGACTAACGACGTGAATTGCAGATGTGTTGCGATTTACAAGGGGTAGGTGAGGGGTATGGGATTCAGACATAGTTCTGTAATGGACAGCGGGTATCGGGCGTCACTCTTTGATGCCAGCCAAGCTATAGCCGATGTGATGAAGATCGTGGTGACGACACCGGCAACGGGTTCCTACTGGCTAGCGCACGATGTTGTCTCACATCAGATGGTCAATGTGACGCTCACTGAGGATGTGACGATCGGGTCCGCTGGGACGGCGATGGTGTTCTATGCCCGCAACCGTCAAGGCGATCATCCAGATGATTGCGCATGCTTGATCGAGCAAGGCGGAACGTACACAGGCGGGACGGAAATCCTGACTAAGGTGGAGCTTCGCGCAGAGGGTGGCAACCACACACTACTCAAGCAGGGCACGTCTTATCTGATCTCAGTGACTAGCAAGGGCGCTGACAACTATACCTCAGCCGTCGTGTGGGTGTGGCAAGGCTCAGGGACGGAGGGATAGCCATGTTCACTGAGACACGAACATATCCGCTAGAAGTGAGGGAGATTGACGGCGATGGCATGTTCACCGGCCATGCTTCGATATTCGGAAACGTTGATAGCTATGGGACGATCTTTGACGCTGGGTGTTTCAAGCGAACGATCAAGGCTCACAAAGGAGCATTCCCTCTGACTGTCAATCATGAATGGTGGGATCCTATCGGCATGGCACGTGGTGTTAAGGAAGACGCCACAGGATTGCTGATCGAGGAAGGGTATCTGAATATAGAGACTCCTCGTGCGAACACCGTCTACATGGGGCTGGCTCACGATGGCAACCCTGCGAGTGGCTACTACAGCGACATGAGCCACGGATTCCGTACTGTCCGTGAGACTGACGACAAAGACGGCGTAGCTCATAAGAAGGAAGTCATTCTGTCGGAGTTGGCAATTGTGACGATGAACTTCGGCGCAAACCCTGAGGCTGGCGTCGAGCAGGTGCGTGCAGCAACTGAACACATGCGGCGTCTTAATACCGCACTCAAGACTGGCAACGAGGATAGATTCATTGAGGAAGTAGCAAAGCTTCGCACGGTACTTGAAACGTATAACGTTTCACTGCCTGCGGGAGAAGACATAGGAACTACGGCAACACTCGTGAAAGCAGAAGGCCCGTCATTAGACACCCGGACGCTTCAGGACTCGGTGCTCTGGCTCCAAGGCGTAATCAAGAAAACCATGAGGGGTGATCGAGATGGCGGATGAAACTAAGACTGAAATGAGCGATGAGCAACGGACACTTGAAGAGCTGAATGTCAAAATCAAGGGCATTGGCGATTCACTTGGAGACATTCCTGAGACAGTGAAAGAGGAAGTCGAGCGGCGCGTGAAGGACATCACCGGAGACGCGACGGCTCACTACGAAGAGATGGAAGAGAAGCTGGACGCAGCCGAGAAACGATACACGGAAGCTGCCCAGGCATTACAAGCACCTGGAATAGTAGCGACCGAAGAGCGCGAGGAAGACTACGGCTATGGCAACGAGGCTGATAGCATCGGTGCTATGTTTGAAGAGGTCAGGGCCGCTGCTGCTGGCATGGGAACGCCTGAGCGCCTACTGAAGATGCACAATGGCGAAATCGAACGCCGCCGACTGGAAGAGCGAGGGTTCGATACTCTTACTGGGACAGGCGGAGCCTTCTGGATGCGACCGCAATTTTCCGATCAGTTGCTACAGATTCCGCCAGATCAGCAATGGCTGTCTAGCTTAATTCGCAACCTTCCGGCGACCGACCCGCCGAATGCCGAGTTTACGTTCAACGCATTCGACCAGTCTGGATCGAAGGGAATCTATGGCGGTGTTGCTGTCTACTCCTCGAAGGAATTGGAGGATGTATCTGAGACGAACACTCCTAAAATCATTCCGGTAAGCTTCAAGCCTGAGAAGACGGGCGTGTTCTGGACCATCTCCGAAGAGGCCCAAGCGAATACGCCTCAGATGGGATCAATGATGCTCCCGCTCGTCAACGGTGCAGTCATGGCATATCGTGATGACAAGATCCAGACGGGAACTGGTGCCGGTGAATTCAAGGGCTTTGCCGACTCTCCTGCGATGATTGACATCGCTCGACAGACAGCCGACCGTTTCCAGTATGCCGATATGGTGTACATGTTGGCACGAGCTATGTCCAACGGCGGCGGACGCTTCGTGTGGATATGCCAGAAAGTGACGATGCTTCCTCAGTTGATGTTTATGACTGACGGTGCAGGACAGTTGATGTGGGCATCCAACGCACGCGAAGGAATCCCCGCTCCTACTTTGGGTGGTGTGCCGGTCTTCTTCAATGAGATCAGCCCGACGCTCGGTACTGAAGGCGACATGCGACTGGTCAACCTTGACTACTACATGAGGAAACCTGGAATGGGTGCGGCGCTCAAGAGCGACAACACCTATGCCAACTTCAAGTCAGGCAAGGAAACGATGCGTATGGTGTACTACGATGATGGCAAACCGTGGATCACTAATGCACTCACGCTGCAAGATGGTACGAATACTGTCAGCCCGTTCATTCAACTGACTGACGTAGCATAGAGAGAAGTCTAGCCCTACGGGGCGAGGAGAACTAATATGCACATGATTAGAGAAGCTACAAAGTTTGACTGCGCAATCAAGCCGGATTACGACAACACGGGCCTCACGGGTGAATGGTTCCGCATGGACACATTCGCTAAGGCGAACTTTCATGGTATCGTTCGTGGGCAGCTCACAGGAGCAACCTGCGTACTGACTGTTACTCAAGCAAGCGATGCGACTGGTACTGGCGCTAAGACCCTTGGCGCTGCTCTTACATTCACTCAGGGCAGCAAGGTAACGATGGCGCAGGTCGTCTGCTCGTCTGTTACAGCTTCCGATACGGTAATTATCACGCCGTACTACTTCAACGGCGAAGGGACTCTTACAGCAGGCACAGCGTTGACATTCACGGCTGCTACTGCTCAGAGCTTACCAGATCGTGAGTTCGATTATGACGACGACGACACGGCGACTGGGGCTTCATTGGCAGCCTGTATCAACGATGCGACTTACGGTGTGCCTGGGATGTTGGCTGTTGCTACTGCTGGTACGGTTCTGCTTACTTGCACCGAGCCAGGCGGCGGCGATCGTACCGTGCTTTGTGCTGACAACGGTACTGGAGCATTCGACATCACTGAATTGGCCGGAGCAGTTGGCCGATTGATCGTAACGGATCTCATTCAGATGGCAGACTTCGAGGTGTACGTACAGGATCTTGACAGGACTAACAACTTCACTCACATCGGCGCTGCGTTTACCTCTGTCGATGCGACCACATTTACCGTTGCGACGCTAGAGCGTGCAATGGCCGGGTACGGACCTGTTGGTCAAGCAGTATCTGTTACCGACACTTCGGCTGCGGCATAGGGGGTAATCATGGGTTATATATTGAAACCTCATAACATTGCAGATCCTGGCGAACCCTGCGCGTGGGCACCGGGTGACGGCAAGCTCTCTGAGCTGATTGAATACACGGATGTAGTAGGTGGCACGGGAACGGTAGTAGTTGGGACCATCCCCGCAGGCGCGACGTTCCTTGGATGTAGTGTGTGGGTTGTGACTGCTTTCGACGCCGGTGCGGATAACGCGCTGATCGTTGGGATACCTACCGACACGAACTACTTCATCGCAGACGGGCATCCGACGAACGCAGATAGCGAGACGGTGGAAACCACAATCATCGACTACACGCCGACCTCTGATGTCATTGTGTCGGCAATCTTCACACACACGAGCACTGTGCCGACAGCGGGCAAAGCTCGTGTAACTGTGTATTACAAGCGAGCACTCTAGGAGGGTGACATGAAGAAAGCACTTGTACTGAGTCTCGTCCTCCTCATTGGAGTGACGTGTATGGCAAAGACGAACTACTTCGATGATCTGTATATCGGAGGCGACGTTGAGGTCGTAGGCACAACTACGTTCGGAGCGATCAGCGTCGTTGGCAATCTAACCGTAGACGGTACGCTTG
>Ga0222682_1000333_pt1 | contig 11155 bp, 16 predicted proteins | sample AntAcemetage1008_FD_179812 | JGI IMG/M metagenome (GOLD analysis project Ga0222682, IMG submission 179812) | Saline water microbial communities from Ace Lake, Antarctica - #1008 | ecosystem: Environmental > Aquatic > Non-marine Saline and Alkaline > Saline | place: Antarctica: Ace Lake...
TTCGCGGCGTGAACTATTTTATGACATTGATATTTTGGCAACTCCATTGAGGCATTGTCCATGCTTCTTTTCTCTCCCTCGGTCCTGTTTCTGTCGCCTTCCTGCATTTTTTTCTCCTTTCATCTAACTGCTTGTTTTTACTACTTTATTTTAAGCGCTCTGAATACGTTTGAAAATGAATGTTCATATATTCATACGTAAGTACTATATTACAGCAGTTCAGAGCGTATTCAGAGCGCTACAATTATGCTTGGTTGCAGCACTTACTTAGCATACTTACATTGTTCGCGTGTGGCCTGGCACCATTTACAGAATTGGTTCTGCTTTGGCGCAAATTCAGTTTCCGCATTAACCAGCTCATGCTCTGCTACAAGAATAGCTTTCATCTTCTCGAAAGACTCCTCCCTATTATGTGCATACGGAATAGACTTCTTATGATCTACATAAAGATAAACCGTTGAGCAATCTGTATACTCAGGCCATACAGCAAAACCTATAAGGGCACTTAAATGGAGCTGTCCAAGCTGAGTGGCATTACCCGGATCATAATCTCTAAACTTACCTGTTTTATAGTCTACGAGAAGTAAGTCTTTTCCAAAGCCGATGAGGTCAAAGATCACTCTGAAATAAGCTTTCTTTGAGAACCAACTGACTTTATTAAAGTCCTTATCAACTGCAACTTGGTTTTCAGGCATTACACCATAATTTTCCATGATCTTATCTATTACAGGCGCTGTTTGCTTCACCTCTTGCATATACGAAGTCATCGGAGTGCCAGCAAGTTTAGCCAAAACATATTGTTCTAGCTGTTTATGGACATTGCCACCTCGAATAAGATGGATACTCTTTTCATCTTCCTTCATTTGGAAATTAGGTTCTTTGTCTATGTATTTTAGCTTAAACTTCCTTGGACATTGTCTGAAATCTGAAAGCCTACTATAAGATAACGCGATAGTCATATTCTTTCTCCTTTTTTATTTGACGGCTCCGAAATTGAGGCCATTTCCTGCTTCATAAGTTAAAGGTATCGGAGTATCAAATCCCCAATACTTTTTATAATCTATACCATTCAGTACAGAAATCATCTCCTTTGAAACCGCGTCTATCTGATCTAATGACACATAATTAAAAGTAGCATCATGAAGATCTAAACTGAATAAAGCTTCAGGTATCTTATCGCCTATCTCTTTGATGGCAATCTCTTTCATTGAACCGCCAGCCCCTTGAATTGGGAAGTTAATAGCTGAACTCTCTGTCATCCATCTATATTTGTTAGTCCACTTACTGAGTTTGTATCTGCGCCCACCATAAGCCTCAGTATATCCCATCGCCTTTGATTCCTGAATAACATCAGACCAGTATGCTGGAACTCCGCTGTATTGTCTAGCAAATGTATTTACAAGGAATCTCCCTGTTTCTTCTGTCATAAAGGTATCATACTCTGTAAAAGCCTTATTAGCAAGAGCGGGTCCACCTATTCGATAATTACAAGACAAATTATCTAGTTTACCAAGCTGTCTTTGTTCTTTAAAGTATCCTGTTTCATGCTCTTTATATTTTTTCATAAAATCATAGTAATCCATACCTATGATGGCCGCAGCAGTCATACTATGGAAGTCTAATCCATCTCTAAATATTTCTAACATAGTTGGATCACCACTACGTATAGCCATAAGTCTGCTCTCTTGGCCTGCAGCATCAACCTCTATAACTCCGAAACCATCAGGCGCTTTAAGCAAAGATCTTATAGCTCTTACTTCCTTTGCATTCTTATTCTCTGATTTTATTCTTGGAAGTTGATGTAATGCTATACTTACTTTAGGTCCATTCTTAACGGTAGTATTTGAATACGTCATTCTACCTGTATAAGTGCCAAACAATTTAGGGATACCGTAAATGTAACCATCTTCTGTATACTCTAGGGCAGCCTTAAGTGTATTCACATACTTAGATTGAAGAGTCTTATTTTCTTTGTATTTAATAACCTTACCAAGATTAATAGCACGATCAGGATCATTCTTCTTAAGGTTATATTGAATCCACATAATGTCATCGCCCGCAGTGCATGCTTTACCTGTCGGAGTGAAGGACCAGGGAGTTAGACCCCAATCATTAAATAAAAGATTTCCGAGCTGTTGCGGGGAACTTAGCACCGAGCCCTCAACATGTAGTGAATCTGTGATACCTTTCATAGTAGATGTAAGCATATCATCTACCTTCTCTATACCATTGACATCTATTGGGATACCATTAGACCATGCATTTGCGGTATGAACTATATCAGCCCATTCTGTCATAAGACCTATTCGCATAGACTCTGGTACCTTAGCCATAAACTTCTCAGCTAAAGCTTTTGTCATCAGAACATCAAGATCGCCTCTTGCTTCCCAATACTTTGGGTTCTGTCCTGCAGCTATGTCTTGTTTCTTAATCTCAAGAAACATCTTAGTAGATGGATGGTCAGGAAGGAAGGTCTCTACCAGATTTGCCAAAGAATAGGAAAATCTCGCATCTTCTGGCTTCTGACCGTTGATCAGCCATTTTACGAGAGTCATAGTATCGGCCCACTTAATGTTAAATATATCAGGTGGAATCGATCTAAACTTTTCAGGCTGTAATGTACAGATGAGCCATGCTACGTCGAACCCAGCATTATGGGCAAAGACTCTCTTACCTTTTAATGGCTCTAATGTTGATCGTACTTGGAATTTCCATCGATCAGAGTTTCCTTCGTTTTTTATTTGAACTATGCTATTATCTGGATAACATACGGCCATTGAAGAAATTTCAGCTTTCTTTTGTCTTGCCCTCCATGGCTCCAATGCAGCATACGTCCCTCCTCCGTTTATAGGTCTTGTTTCTACATCAAGAGTATAAATATCCATATTAATTCCACCCAATATCTTTAGAATCTCTTACAGCTTGTTGAGGATCTTTATCTCGTTCTTCAGCATATCTTAACATTAAGTATTTACCAGTTTCATCTTGAACCAAAGGATTTTCAGACTTAGCAAATCGAACTAATGATAATAATCCGTAATGATTTAAACCATCTAAATACTTTTTATTTTCTTCACTCATTTCCATACTTTGTTTCCTCCTTTTTTATTTATTCTATCATACTTTTACCTCAATGTACATCAAATTCTTTTACAACAATGCGGCCTCTGTTAACTTGCCTCCTATTCTTGCTTGAATCTGTTTCTTCCATATCTTTATCGTAGCACAGTTATCCATATAAGCCTCACAAATTGGGTTAAACTCGCCACCATCAAATTCCCCATGTTCTCTGGTAGTATAAAGAACTTCTCTTTTATTGTCATCGATCAAAGTTCCATCTACACCTATAGACGGAACATTAAATTGTCTAGACCCTTTACCTGATACCATTCTTATAGGTCGTATATGGCCTTTACGTTTTATATCTCTAAAATATATCTCAAAATCTTTATCCATAAATCTTCCACTTTGCTCTAATACATAGGCTATTGCGGATTTAGATACAATAGGATTAAAAGAAAATAAGTTACCTGGTTTTGCAAAGTGAGTAACAAACCACTCTTCAATATCTGTGAGCCCATCAATCCACATTTCTTGCTTAACATCAGTCATAGGTGCTCTGATAACAGATAGATCCGTCTTTATATCCCACTCAGATAAATGGTATCGTAATGTGGAAACAAAGATATTTCTATCGTCAGTACTAAGTCCTTCCCTCTTAACTAAATTAAACAAGTGATCTGCTTCACCCAATAAGAGAAAAGGTGGGTTATTATCTATAATCCATATTCGTCTATCAAATTCTTCTACTGGGAAGTATGATCCAGAATTTCCAGCCAAGGCTATAGCTGCAGTGTTAGGGCTTTGGTAAGTTACACCCCCTTTAATCTCTACAGGTACAGTCTCAGAGGTTATAAGATTTTTAAGGTGTCTCCAAAAGGTTGTAGACTCTCGTCTCATATCTCTATGTATTGGAAATTGGACTTCATCTATAAGATTTACTATGCACCCAGATGGATTAAAGAAACGACCTGTAATTTCATCTAATTTCACTATTCGTGCTTGTCTCTCACCATCCTTAGCTGTACCCATTATAGAGATTAAAAGATTAAAGAGTAATGACTTACCTACCCCTCTTTTTGTTGACATTATAAAAGGCGCAATACTTGGCTTAATTTCAGGCTTCTGTATAAGCCAGGCTAAGAAGTCCATTCCTAATTGATAATCGTCAGACCCTTTATCTCCAAATAATCTAGTTACAAGAAGTTGGAACTCATTCCACACATCTGGATTTAATTGGTCTTTGGAATGGCTAATAGTTAAAGGTCTAAATGTATTGAGGAATCTCCTAGAACCTGGTTCATCGTGTAATGAGAACACCTCACCTGCTTTTGGCTTAAAACCAAGCATGTCAACTCTATTTGCAGGTCCTATTGTTCTTGCAATAATATCAAAAGGATTAACTAGTTTAAGCTTTCCTTTAGTGTTTTCTTTTAATGTTTCATACCCTTTTAGTAATGTCTTAAGGGCTGTTTCATCATGCGGATTTTTAGATGTTATATATGGATTTGACTCAAAGATAATATAATGCAATCTCTGTCTAAATCCTGTTAACTGGAATAAACCTTTGCTAATAAGTTCTGCGGCTATAATGCTTGGATCATTGGCTCTAAGTTCAAAGCCACGCTCCATCATATCTGTGATATTTACTGAAGCAGCAAATGTTTCTGGGTCTTCTACATTTGCAGCCAGTTTAAGGCACATCTCTTTGATTACATCTTGTGGAATACCTTTAGAGTTAAGGACTCCAATAAAAGAAAAGAAAGCATCATTTCTATATCCTAATGGAATAAAATCAGGAATGATTCCTTGACGTACAAGAGCCATAAAATCTTTTGGATCTGTCTGAATCATCGTAAGATTTTCAAGGTCATCATCCATTGCGGTTTTAGACCAGTTCTTAAGTATCTTAGCTGGAAATAGAGGTAGTTGACTTATAGACATAAGATTCTTAGTTGCATATGAACCCCTTGGAATTGTTCCCAAGTCTTCAACTAAGCTTTCAGGTCCAACAACATATCCTCCATCACCTCGTAAATCTACACCTGGATACTTGACACCATCTATAGATATCCCAGCCATCGTCTTTATCCATACATCATTAAGATTATCAGGTCTCCGATAAAAGATATGAAGACCTTTACTCTTAGTGACAGATGTCATGGTAGGTTTAGGTAGATTATACTTCTTTAAAAGGAGTTTAAAGCTGGCGATTCCATCGACATCATTCTTCATGTCTAGATCTAGAATTACGGACCTCTTGCCCAGAACCCCAAATCCGCACACTGTTGAGTTATAACCACGTGCAATAAGGTTAGGCCATGTTTCAATGATAGACAGGTCAGTAGTAGCTGGGATTGCTAAATCCGCCTTTTCAGCTTTTACCGTATTTCCTGCCCACCCCCACGGTGTTGATTTATGCCCATTCTTTGCTTTATAAAGCGGGAAAACTGAAAATCCGTTAGTCGCAAATTGTTTGGCAATATCAATGGAAGATATAGATGCATCAGTCATGATTCCCCTTTATAATTAAAACGCCTCTATGTCATCAAATATAACCGGAATTTTGTTTTGGAAATCTTTTAACTGTGGATCCATAAGCTCTCTCATTTGTGGGTGAGCGGCAATTGAAGTTCTCTGAGTAAATATATGTCTCCATTCAGATATACTACATGTGACAACAAATTCCGTTTTAGTTTTGATTAGTAAATCTCCGCGCGCTTGTTGAGGAGTCCAACCCAAAGAAATTTCCGCATTATACGCATTCTCTGAGTTAAAACAATTTTGAAACCAAATCTTATTGACTTGTGTTGTGGTATTAAATATATGATCAGATTCTAAATCTCCTTCATGGTATTCACCCTCTTTTATGTCGACCCATGGAGGAATAATAAAAACCACACCTCCTGATTTTGTATAATTACAGTATCGAGTAGATTCTTGAACTGCTGCCATTGGACCCCAATCATAAGAGCTATTAAATATCCCAGAACCTAGCATTTCTGTTAGTTTATGTCGAAGCCATTCATGTGATATACCACGATCTGATATATATTCCGCCATTACATGTAAATGATCAAGCAAAGCTATATGGCCTTGATCCATTCGTTTTTGTACAAAGGCCTTTGCCGAATCTTTTGTTGCAGCACCTTCAGACTTATAACATTTTCTCCCAAGATCTTCTATAACCTTAAGAACTGATAATCCATCTACTTCCTCCCAAGGTGTCATACCCATTCGCAATGTCTTCCAACCAGGTTTAACTAGGTACATTCTTAATCCTCCTTATATAGGTTATGTTCTTTTGCATATTTTATCAATAATCTATGTTCTGGCTTACATGGTTTTTTTAATACAAACAGATTCCAAGTATCTTGTGCATAGACTCCGCATCCTTTGAAATCTTTAATGATATTAAATCGAGTATGATCACCATGATACCGTTTATTCCAAAGGGTATAATCTCTACTCATAGAAATGAGTTCTTGAGTTTTACGGAGATTACATCGCGTACCCTTAAGGATATGATATAATTTATAAAGTTCTTTATCGTAGGTATCACATTGAGCATATGGAAAATGGTCTTCGTCCATTTCAATATGATTATTGAATTGACCAAATATCTCCTCAGTTAATATATCGGCTACAGGCCATAATACCCCTCCTTGAACTATGCATATAACAAGCATTCTCCAAGGGCAGTCATCAAAGCCGACATAATCCTCCTGTATAAGTTGATGGCGATCTCTCATGCCATTTTCCTCACAATGTATCTACCTCTTGAGTACTTCTTTACCACCTCATAGTCAATCCCATTGTGATTCATTGATTGTAAAGAGATGTCTTTTTCTGCGATTTTGAGTTTAAATGGGTTTTTTGAATGGCGTGAAGTAATAGGCTCTAGTCTTTGGACATGAATTGACTTGTTTCCAACAGGCTTTCGTATATCCATGCTTCCCCCTAGTCTTCCTTTATTTTATATACCACTATTATATAACATTTTTAGCCATAAGTATATAAAATTCTTAAGCATCCTTGCCCTAGACCCAAAAAAGGGATGAACCTTTCGGTTCACCCCTTTTGGCATCATAGCTTCAGGATTTCTTATTTCGCTCTAGCCGAGCAAGTCATCTCCTGAAGGCGGATCTTTGGGCTCTGCTTTTTCCTTCTTGGCTTTGGTGCGATTACCACCGCCTGCAGCCGCGGGCTCACCGTCTTTCTTTTTGGTCGTCTGGCCTTTTGCAACTGCTCGCGTTGCCTCAATGGCGGCGGCTTCTTCGGCAGTAGCTTCGACGGTCTGCTCGAGTTCATTGATAACCTTATCGACTTCTCCCTTGTCATAACCAACGTGTTTCTTCAGGTATTCGATACCGTCTGCTTTCTGCGTAGCCGTAGGCTTAAAAGCGTCCGTCAAATACTTGAACGTAGACCCTTTCTTGATGTCTGTGATTTTACCGACGGTAGTTCCGAACAGAGTAGCCAAGGCCTTGGTTGCACCTTCTTTCTGATCACCATACCGAATCATAAAAACAATTACGATCGGCATCCGGCCCCGAATAATATCCGGAATCAAGACTTTCTCCTTTTTCACGACTTCTGCTCCTGTTCCTTCTACCCCCTCCAAATTTGTCTCCGGTACATTTGTGTCTTTAGCCATTATAATCCTCCTTACGGGTTGTGGCCCTCCTAAAAGGGTCAGGTTAATGTATACTCCATCTAAATTAAAGCTTATTCTATCACACTTTTACGCGTATGTAAACAAGATTCTTCAATAATCTTAACACTTAATCGAAAAGACGAACAACGGCTAAACAATATTTCTCTGTAGCCTTGGCTTCATCCACCTTTTTTGCGATCCTTCTTCTGAGGCTTGCTGCGTCATTTGCTTCTACCTCAAAGAAGGCTTTATCCCGTATACGGCATCGAATAGCGTGTGGAGATCGTCCATATTGCTCCGCCTTTGATCTCAAAAGAAGTTCAAAAGCATCTTTGAGATTATCATCTTCGAATGGAGTCCATATTTCTCCGCTTCGAGGCGCAGGAGAGTTTGGCGTATTCGTAGTGGCAAATACAAAAGGCATTTGTTTGGGCTCCATTGTCTGTCGATGTAGGTTGTTCTTCATAGCCTTTAGGGTTTTTTCCCGAGCCTTGAATTCTTTCATTGATTTTCTTCGCTCGTTTTCGTATCGAGTATTTTCTAAATCGTTTTTGATAACCCTCTGAGCACAACTCTCTATGTGCTTTTTGGTAGCATCAAGCCTCTTTGTTGCTTGTTCTACGTCCTCTAATGATACTCTTACATGCTTCATGGTTAGTTCCTCCTTTAAATGAATTTCTCCCTTAGTTCTGATTTGGTGATCTTTAAGTTATCAATGGCACGTCTTACATATGTATCTAATTCTGGGTTATCTACGTCATCCTTCTCGATCCAAAAATCTGAATGGCACTTCATACAAAAGGCATACTCATCTGACTGGTCCACAGTGCCACATACTCCGTACACGAAGATGGCACCCTTTCTTTTACTCGTCGTCATCATGCACCTCCGTCATTTGACTTTTATTCATCTTAGCGGTTTCCTTAGCGAATTGCACCAAGACCCGCCCAAGCCTTTTATGTCCCGCCTTTCGGTAGTGCTCGGCAAACCAACGAGCTACAGGTATAGAAATTATCTGGGCCATAGCTTTAAGTTCCTTATCAGCTACGTCCGCGGCCGCATCCATCTCCGTCATCTTATTTGCCATTTCCGTTGTATTTCTTTCTCCTATCTCTGGTTTCGTCATAATATTCTTCTCCTTTATAAAGTCGTTTATAGATTTTTCCTGTTAATGTCTCTGGCCCAAAGTAGCATAATAGATATGCTGGTGATACATGCGTAAAATACCTCATATCTGCTGTTTTTCCTTTTAGGTGATACTTTGTATTTTCTACAAAGACATTTATCGTATGTGCAAACTTAACTATTAAATCGTTGAATTGATCATCTGTACCTCGACTTTTAACACATCGCTCAATCCTGTTTGAGATAATATCAAGGTCTTCTTTTAATTCCTTTAACCGCCTAGGATAATGATTTTCGAAATACCGTTTCATTATTTTTCTCCCTCCCAAATTCCTAAGAATCTCTCCATCATTTCTTTTGCTGCTTTGATGGTCCAAGGATTTGTCTTGTCACCTTTAAATGTCTTATAACACTTACGACCTTCACTCTTAAGAAATATAATCTTATCAAAGAACTCGTCGTTTAAGACCACTACATCAATAGTATCCCAATCGTCTGTGACAATCATTTCATATCGTGTCTTATCTCCGGGTTGCAGCACGCCTGCAAATGAATCACGATTTGCAAATCTCTCCTCATTACTAGGATCTCGTCTCATAGTGCCTCCTTTAATTCACTTTTAATAACCTCCATTATAACGCTCACTATGCTACACACCTTAGTATGAAACTTTGCATCACAATTATATAATGCGAGTGCATAGGTAAATCGGGTATTTTCCACAGTAAATTCGTCATCGTTAATAGGGAACTGAGACATATACTCAGCAAGAATAACTACACCCAATATCTTCTGTTCCATCTTATCGACCTTATCACTCATAGCAATGACTCCTTATAACCTGGTCTCAACCACTCCCTATCCATAGGGTCGTCCCCACCCGTAAATATAGGATTAGGGTGGACTCCACTAGTAGCTCGTCTCCACTCTTCGGACGTCAGCTCCTGGCGCTGCTCCTCGGACAACCACGACATAGCCTCTATAGCATCGAGTACCTCTTCCTTAGCGGGACGCGGCCCTCTCGGTATACGTGCTACTCTGTCTTCCTCATGCTCCAACGCTTCTACGCGCGCTATGGCTTTCTCTATTTCTCTGCCCCATCGCGCTGTCCTTGTTAGCGTAGAAGATTTTATACTCTCTATAAGGAGCGAAGTTTTAGAGTTAATGCTGTCTATTCTACTTTTTCCTGAGGCTAATATAGAATCTATTTGGAACTGAGTCTTGGAATTAATGCTATCGATTTTATTTTCCTTATCGATCTTAATTCTTTCGATCCTTCTGTTTGATGCTTCTATAAGAGCCTTTGCCTGATTTCCACGATCAAGGATAATTTCCTTGTTTTCATCAATCTTTTCTCTTAGTGTTTTCATTGGTATCACCTCCTCTCTAGTTTAAATTTTTAAATTATTTAATAAATCTACGTGTAGTATAAAATAAAAAAATTAATTTGTACATCAGATTCTTTTAGGTGTCTCATCCTGCTTAGCACTTAGCACCTAGTCATTAAAATACTCTACCACGAGCTACGTTCGATAGTTTTTTAGTACTTTTTAAATGTCCCGTAGCAGCACCTGCACCGAGCATAACTAGTTAGAATTGTTAGCTTATTGGTCTCCCCTTGGGCAATGAGCTACGTGCTACGTAGCTACGTTGTTAAAATTCATTAATATAAAAACTAAATAAAACAAAAAACATAAAAAAACATAAAAAAATTCTTAAACTTTATTTTATTCACTTCTACACTAAAGAATATTTGTATATATTCGTAGCTATATAGCTCATTTAAAGAAGGGATGTCAGTTATGTAGTAAAAACAATATGTTACGCTCGAGCAGGTGCTGCTACGGGATAGCTACGCACGATGTATATTCGTAGCTGCGTAGCTCGCCAATTAAGAGCTCCACTCATGTAATTGAGCGGAGCCCTTAATATAGGTTTATTTCCTCCACCACTTCCTTTTGTTGGTTATTACGTGTTTTAGATTATGGATTAACTCAGATAAAGTTAACCCCATTAAGATTCCAAATTCTAAATCTATCCAGTTAATGCATTCATACCAAGGAATTGATTCCATTATATATATACCTCCATGAGTGTTTCTATTTCATTGCATTCCATCCAGATATCTGATTGACATTCATTACAATGACCATCCTCATCCAACTTTGCACCACATACTTGACAATACTCGTCCATGATAATACTCCTCCTTTATGGGTTATTTAGTACCTGGCACTTGGCACTTAATCCATGGCTTAGCACCTAGCACCTAGCACCCCTCCTTGATCTTAGCACCTAGCACCTAGTCCATGA
>Ga0222682_1000337_pt1 | contig 11123 bp, 24 predicted proteins | sample AntAcemetage1008_FD_179812 | JGI IMG/M metagenome (GOLD analysis project Ga0222682, IMG submission 179812) | Saline water microbial communities from Ace Lake, Antarctica - #1008 | ecosystem: Environmental > Aquatic > Non-marine Saline and Alkaline > Saline | place: Antarctica: Ace Lake...
TAAATATTTATACGCACCATAACCCGCAAAGGCCAAAGATGTTCCCAATAAAACCGCACCACCAAATGCACTTGTTGGAGTTGCATCAGGTTTGAAAACTTCATAAGCACCATAACCCGCACCACCTGTCAAAACTGCAACATTGACTGCATGTGCAACTGCGGGGGAGATTCCTGTTACCGCACCATAAGTCACAACCACACCACCAACAACTGCTGTTGTTTCGATCAATTTCTTTGGAGTTTGCACTCTGCTCAATGCAAAGTCTCCCAAACCATAAGCAAATTTTTGTGATCCATATTTCCATGTTGCAACTGCAAAATCCAATGCACCAAGATTTTTTCTGCTTGTTGCGAATTTTATAGTCTTTTCATAATCCTCACCATATTTTTCTGTTAATATTTTATAACTGTCACTCTCGAGATATTTTGTCTCTGCTTGTTCGGGAGTTATGTCTCCATAGATAATATCCTTTGCAACAACATCCTCATATCTTAACTGATTTTCATCCGTGTATTTTGTGTTTAACTCATCAAGGATCGGTGCAACCTTTTCATGCTTTGACAATTTAAAAGAAACTGCATCAGTCTTTGCACCCAACCAATTTCTCCCTTTTTCGATCAGATCTGAAACACTAAACTCATATTTACTTTGCCAATCTGCTGATCCTTTTGATAAACTCAATCCAAAAGGAGTGATCACCAAATCTCCCTGAGGGATCTTTTTATAAAGATCTGCAACAAACTTTGATTCATTAAATTTCTTATAATCACGATCAACGGGGGCAGAGACAAATGTTGGTTGATCTGATTTTGTTCCTTGATCAACATATCCCGCAAAATCAGTTGTTGGGATATAAGTTGTTCCTCCGACTGTATGTGCTGTTGGTTTTGTGATAGGATTTGAATAAATGTTTTTTGTTGATCTTTCTTTGACATAATCAACATAAGCACTATCTTGTGATTGCTTGATCAACTGCGCCTCTGTGAAACCTGTCTTTGCATAAGGAGTGACAACATTTCCCGCCTTATCCTTATAAATCCCAACACTTGATCTAAAACTATAATCCTTTCCTGCGATCTTAATTTTTTGTTGTTGTGGAGCAGAGTAACCTATCTTTTTTAAATTAGTTACATCAACAGGTGCATTAATCTTATATTTACTTCCACTCACCCAATCTTTTGTTTCAGGATTATAAAAACCTGTTTGAATTGCTTGTGGTTGTCCTTTAAAACTTTCTTTAATAACCTGCGGTTTATAACCTGCATCAATTAATTCTCTTTCCTCAATTTCTTTGTTACGATCAAACTTTCTGTTTTTATTACTTGCCTCTTTCTTATTCTCCTCATAATTTGAAAGATCATCGGCGTATTGGTGAATATCATTAAAAGTAACATCTTTGTTTTGGTTTAACTGATAAACTCCCTTATTCAAACCCTTTTTATAACCTTCCCATTTTGCCTCCCGTTCTTCCAATTGATCGTTTGCCTCATGGTTTCTTTCTCTATAATCTTTTTTCGCATTTTTTCGGCCTTTCCGTTTATCTCTTGCATAAGTTTCCCTTGAAGATTGTATTTGTTGATCGTATCTTGTTTTTGCGGAGGCGATCCTTTCATTTGCATAAACAATCTTTTCTTGCACGGCAATTTTGGTTGCATCAATCCTTGCGGTTTTATCAGATCGTAATGTATCGGGAGTTGAAAACCATGTTTTTAAACTTGGATCTAAATCAGTATATTTCTGTTCGTATTCATCAATCGTTTTAATCCCCTCAAACTCCTTTTGCTTTGCCGTTGCTCTTGTTTTTAACTCGTCAAATTCCCGCCTTTCTTTTTGATATTGTTGTCGTGATTTAACTATATCCGTTCTCGTTACTCTTTGAGTTTCACCACCATTAATTTGCTGTGATAATTTCACCATGTATAACTAACACATAACTCATATATAAAATTATGTATAAACAAACATTTATATAAATAGTGTGTGTGTAATTATCATGGTTAAACAAGGAGGAGATATTGGAGGTGAGATTAATCTTGGCACAGATACTTGGAATGTGGCCGATGGTTACACAAAATTAAAGATTCTCCGTCAATTAATCATGCTTGATCGTTGGGAAACAACTGCACAGTTTGGAACAGAGGAGATTGATGAGGATAATATTTACAACAACAATCAGATAAAAAAGAGGAGAGTTGAGGGTTTAGAAAGATTACACTCAACTATTAAACAATTGTTAAGTAATGTTTTATTCTCAATGAAAAAGGATGATGTTACAAAAATAAAAGATTTAATTGGGAGAGTTGATAGTGCGGGAGAATTTATACCAAAAATGTTTGATGAGAAAGAAGATGTGATTAATCATGAGATTACTTTTGAGATCAATGAGGAGTTGTTTAAAAAGATATTGGAAATCTTATCGGATGTTAAAGAAAAATTAAATACTCCACTTAATAATGCAGGATTAATTTTTAGGCCGTCGGAAGAAGTTGATTTGGATAAAATTATGGGGAATATTATTGAGAGTGGTTAAATGGGAAGAAAAATAATAAGATGGAATGTAACAAAAATGGTTTGGATGATCCAACAGATTTTGCAAAATAAGTTTGATTGTTTTATTGTTATAGAGGGGAATAGAGGTTTGGGGAAATCAACTTTGGCGATCCATCTTGCACGGAAGATCTCAACCGCTATGAAAAATCAGGAAGTAAAAGATTATCACTTTACTTGGAATAATAGTTTGGTTTATACACAGAAAGAAACAAAACATTTTCTTCACTCATGGAGGGAAATAGGAATAGTTGATGAAGCAATCAATGTAGCATTCAATAGAGATTTTTATCAACAGGATCAGAAAGATATTATTAAATTAATCAACATGAATAGGGATCATTGTAACTTATTTATTGCGTGTGTTCCTGCCTTTCAAACACTTGACGCACAGGTAAAAAACTTATGTAAGATAAGGATCACGGTTGTTCGTCGTGGAATGTGTATTATTCAAACTCCTAACCAAACTATTTATATTAAAGATAAATGGGATACGGCAACCAATGAGAAGATTGAAAGGGAGTGGTTGAAGAAAGGTAAAACAAATCCACAATACTCACGACTTACTACATTTAGAGGCCTTATGAAATTCTCTGCGTTGAGTGATAGGGCGGAGGGGATGTATCAAAAGGTTAAGGATCGTAAAAGAAATCTCGTTGCAAAAGAGGAGATGGGAATTATTGATGATGATAAGAAAGAGAAAGATCCTGTTGCAATTATAGTTGAAAGAATGAAAGAGGGGAGGGTTAGAAATCAGGCATTTCTTGATGGGTTTGCAGAGGGGCATGGATTTGTTGCAACTACTTTCTCGGAGAAAGTGAGGAGATCATTAAAGAAGACGGGAGATAATACGACACTCTCCTCTTACTTCTGGGATAAGAAAGGAGTTAAGATAAACAAGGAGGCCTTGTGTTAGAGTTCGCACAATCCATAAGAAGTTCGCACAATCCAGCTTGGTTTACGAGCCATATATGAGCCGTACAGCCCTTCTACGACCACTTTACGCTCAAAGGTTCGCACAATCCACAAGAAGTTCGCACAATCCAGCTTCACTCTCATTTGTTACTACCCCAATGTAATAGTTGAATTATGGAGAAAAAAACAAATCTTTTAAACCCAAAGGCATTTCTTATAAGGTGCATTATAGGAGGGGTTTTAGAAAAATTATGGCAAACCAAAATGAAAAAATAGTGAATGAAGGGGGTGATATTAAAAGGTTTTTTGATTATATGAGAGATATAAAGGGCTTTTCGGATAGCACCTTGTATCAATATATGAATTACCATAAACTATTCATGGATCAGGAACTCACCCAACAAAACATCACAAAATTTCTTAACAAAAGAAAAAATCATAGTGTTGTGAGGGGTTATATGATGGCTTATTTGGGTTTTCTTGGGAAGAAAAGAGAATTTGAATTGCCAGAAAGAAAAACAGGATCAAAGAGAAAGAAATTGCCTCAACTTCTTTCCACAGAGGAGATCAAAACACTCATTGATTTTGCCTATAAAACCAACAAAAAACATGGAATGATGATTGAAGTGATTTATTATGGTGCTTTGAGGCGTTTTGAGTTAGGTAAAATCAAAGTTAATGAGATTAATTGGGAGAAGTGGTTTGATGATACAACACAGTTTTGTGAATTTAATATAATAGGAAAGGGAAAGAGGGAACGAACAGTTATGATGCATCCCCGATCTGCCAAACAAATCCTTGCTTTTCTACTCAAAAGTGATCACTTATATCCAAACATTCCTCCTGCGGATCTCCTAAAAACAATAAAGGCATTGGATATAAATTTATTTAAAATAGATGAAAGATGGATTTATGAAAAGGTGAGGGTTTTTGCGGAAAGATGTTTAAACCGATCCATCCGAACACATCAATTAAGACACGCAAGGGCAACACACTTAGAAGAAAGTGGTGTATCAATTAGGGATATTCAAAACTATCTTGGCCATGCAAACATAGGAACAACGGAAATATATTTGCACTCCGATCAATCCCACTCATTACAAAGAATAAGGGAACTTACAAAGATTTAAAAACTGAAAAATAGTAAAAACATATCACCTCCTTTTTTAAAGGCCAAAGTAAGTGATTATCTGTGCCTCACAATACGGGAGGAGTATAATCACTCGCTTTTAATTATAATAAAAATAGTAAGTTATTAAATATTTGTATCCAACTATAAGATCTTATCAATCCTTAATGTTGGCACATCTTTCTTTGCCGTTGGCGAAAAGGCCTGTGTTTTTCTAAACACGATCTTTTTTCCAATCATATCTTGTGGGCTTTTAACTTTTAATTCATCGCACTTCTTTGCATCAGTAACATTAACATCATATGTATATATTCTTTCGTTGCTCTGCAATTCTAATCTTGGCCGATTATCATCAGAGATCTCGGCATTTGTGCAAACAAATTCTTGATCTTCTTTCTCAATATCATCAACTTTTAAAAAATTAGATCCTAAAAATCCATCCCAACTTGTTGTTTTCTTTTCCATTCTTTTCTTTTCCTCCTATTGTTTAGTTATTGTCCTCGCCTTAATTGGCATGACTATAAATGGCGAAGAAAGGGGCAACCAAACTACGCCATCAGATTTTGTATCTATGATTATTAATCATAAACACTATTTAAAGATTATTATAATCAACCCGATAACCACCCTATGCCATCATTACAATAACACATTTGAGCTGTTTTCTCTGAATAATATTGGATAGGATCTTTTAAACAAACATAACTCTCACTTTTCAACCAAATAACTAAAAAGATCATAAAGGCAATCAGGCCTACGATAAGGCCGATATAAAGAATTGTAAATAAAGTTTGTTTGTTTATCTTGGCCATGATTTTCTTTCTCTGTTCAATTTCACTTGGCGGTTTTTTTGCCATGATCAATCAATAGTTGTGTAATTACTTTTAAAACATCAACTTTTTCCCTTTCAATTATGATCCTTTCTCTCCTATAAATTCCATCATTTTGTAAAATTCCAACTTCTTGTTCAATTGGGTTTTCTGCAACTTTTGGAACTTCTGTAACTTTTGGAACTTCTGCAACTTCCTTATCATCATCTTCATCATCTTTAATCTCTGCGACTACTTCGGGGATCTCCTCAACCTGTGGGATCTCTGCAACGGGCTTTACTTCCTTAACAACTTCCTCAACGGGTTGTTTATTGTTGTTCATCCTTGCCATTAGTTTTTCAACATCACTCATTTTCTTTATACCTCCTTTGTAATTCGTTATAAATATATGCGATCTCTTTGGCCTGTGATACATCTCCGTATCCACGCATTAAAATTGTTTTAATAACTTCCTCTTTGCTTATATTATTCTCAATATCTTCACTCAAACTTTCAACTGCATCAGAGTTAAATGGTTTTTTCCTAACTTTATATTTAAACCAATATTTAAAATCAGGAAAGATTTTATTAAAAAATATTCGTATCCAATACACAAATCCCAATAAAAGAAAAAGGCAAAGAATTGTGAGGCCTAATTCTTTAAAAAATATTATCCAATCCATTTTTCTCTCCTAAACAAAACCATAGCAAAGGCGGGAACAACTCCCTGTATATTCGGACATTTCATATTTTCATAGGCAACGATCCGATCAAACAACGCACCAATTTTATCCGCAATATTACTCCATTGATAAAAGATTACAACCATTGAGATCGCCACAACTAAATAAAAGATTGTATAAGTTACTAAATTTCCATACTTCTCCCACCATGATTTTTGATCCGAAAACCTCTGCTCTAAAATATTACTAATCGCAATTCTTTGGGATCTCATATCTTGTTGAAGATATTTAACTCCTGCTTTTTTCATCTTCTCATCAATATCGGGGATCTCAAAGTTGATCCACTCCCCATCTTCTCTCTCAAAATAAGAATATTCATTTGGTGCGGATTGTAATGATCCAACTCCAATATATTTTTTGGCCTTTGGAACATACCACAATTTATCACCCGCCATACTAATATTATAATCCATCGCCTTATATTCTGCAATCTTGATAACCCTTGATCCTATTTTTTTATATAAAGGAATTTTATATTTCATCCTCTTTTTATTCATATACCAAAAGATTATTCCTCCGATAACACCCACAACTGCGAGGGCTAAAAAGAAAATTAATAAAGCATATCCTATTTTTCCAACTGAAAAACCCGCAAACTGACTACTCAAATTAACCGCATCAGCCATTATTCTTCATCCCTGATCTTCTCAATATGGCCACAATTACGGCATACAACAGATCTATCTTTTATTCTAACATAAGTAAAAGCACTCCCACACTCTTTACATCTCTTTTTTAGATTTTCCATTTTCTTTTAAAGTTTCCTTTGGTTTTATATTTGGATATTCGCCAAACATCTCATCAACTGTTGGCACTCCACCTTCAAATTCTCCTAAATCTTTACTCAACATTCCCTTTAACTTATCAATTCCACAAACATTCGTCAACATTCCTGATCCTGTTAAACCTGCAAATAATTTCTTTGCCTTTTCTTGAAAAGATTTTACATTGTTTTTTGCCTTTGCCAAAACTTGTTTGTTATAAAATTCAATCCAACAATCAAAATGAAAGTAACTTTCATCTTTTGTTTCTTCTTTCTCGTATGTGCCTAACAATACAAACTTATCTTCGGACAAAGTAATTTTATTATTACAATATGAGCATTTTGTCATGTGTTATTTTTTCCTCTCCATGATTAATCCACACACACACTATATTTAAATGTTTTCATTCTTTTTGTAAGGCGAACTTCGGCTTAATATCTATTATAAAGATAATAAACAATATTCCAATTATTGATAATGAGTTAAAAAGGATACATAATCCTAATAATTCTATTGTATTCATTTTTTCACCTCCACTTCTTTTAATTCATGTAAAGCGTCTTGTTTCCAACTTATTATATGAATATTCTTTTGTAATTTTTTAGTAAATTCCTTTTTTGTCATGTTTGTACTTCCTGTAGTTCCATCGCTTAATTCATATCTCATGCTTTCACCTCGTCTAAGACATTTAATGCGTCTTTAGTTTTCTCTGGGAGAGTTTTTTCTTTGTTTAACTGATTAGGTTTTACTTCTTCAAATCCAATCTTAAGTATCTTTCCACAATCTTGACATTTATACAAGTGAGTAGATTTCCAACTCTCTCCTCTTTCATATAATCGTTTTTTGTTTTTGTGTTTGCATGTTTCCATTGTTACATTATGTATACATTCCCCTATTTAAATGTATCGTTTTTCGTTTGCTCATTCTAGGTAGTCCTCATTTATTTCTTCTAATTTATTAACTCCAAATCTCGCTTCATACTTTTCAAAATGATGTCTTCTTTCTATGTATTTATCTGCAAGAGCTTCATTCATCCAATATGGAGCTTTGATACTATGTGGTTGTCTATATTTTGGTTTCATTTTGATTTCTCCTTCCTTGACTTTGGCGAACTCGTAACTCCATTCTCATTTAAGTCATAACTTTTTTGTTTTGATTCTTTTCCAAGTAGATATGCTTTTTCCACAAATTCTAATATGTGTGACCAGATACATCCATCTTCTTCTTCATCGTAGTCATTAATCTTCTGTGCTATTCTGTAAACATGATTTTCGTCTTTCATCAGTTCTTGCCTCCTGTAGATGAAGTATTTATAGCAAATTTTAGTTTTTCTTTATCTATTAATCCTTCCCTTATCATTGTTCCTATTCCAGAACCTTGACAACGAGAACATAATTCATATTTACTAATTCCTCTTAAGAACTTTTTGCAAATAAAACATCTCATCTATTTACCTCTTTTTTTTAGAATATAATTTAAACTCAATCTCTGCTTTCTTTTTCATCATCAAATAAACCCCACAATTTTCCACAAACCTAACGCACCCAATCCGATCAAAATAATTTTCTCATACCATTTTTCAAAAGTCCATCCCGATCCTAAATATAATCTTAACATCTCGCCTAACCCAATCTTCTGCATATCTGCAATACTTGGAATTGTGCCTCTCATTTCACTCATCTAATAATTCCTCCTCTTTTTCAAATCCCATTCTTTCTCCTAATTCTTGATAACTTTTTCTAGCCATCACATAAGAATAACCATGACTTCTTCCTAAATATTCATCAACCCCCGATAAAAAAGTAGATCCAACATATCTTGTTTTCTTTCTCGTTTCAAAGACATAGTTATCTAAAACTTTCATTCTATTTTCAACTCCTTATATTTTGCTCTCCACTTATCTCTACTCTCCTCTATTTTCCTAATATTCATTAAAACTTTTTTAACCTGATACATTAATTCTTTAATATCATTTATTGAAATCGTCTGTCGCCTTTTTAATAATTTCCATGAATGATTTAACTCGGCCTCTCTTGATGTTACCATTTTTCACCCGCTAAAAGATCCGCAATAAAAATCTTCATTGGGTAATCCTTACACTCATATTTCTGTTGACCTTTCCTAAAACATATCTCCATCAACTCTAATAATCTTTCTTTATCCATTATGCAAATCCTCCAATAAACATCATAGCAATATAAATTGCCAACAGGCATGGGATAAATGGCATCTCGGCCTCTTTTGATACTCTCCATCTCCATACAACAGTATAAACAAATTGGAATATTAAAAAGATAACAATAAGGATCATCAGATTTGTAAAGATTGGAGTGTGTAATAATAATCCAAAGATCACAAATATCTTAACATCTGCAATACCAAAGTTTAATCCACTCATATCACTTATAAGATCCTTAATCATTAATGCGAACACAAAACAAATAACTCCTGCTAAAAGATTTTCGGGATTAACCATTAAGGCAACGAAGATCCCTGCGGTGAGTAATACGGATGGCACGGCCTTATATTTTAGATCCAAATAACTTGCCAACATCAACAGGCCTAAAATGACTAAAACTAACCAACTAAATATCATAATATTTCTCCCAAAGAATAATAAATATTGTTAAAGCAACACCTGTAATTCCCCATAATAAACTTGCGGGTAAAGGCCATCTCCACGATAAGAATAAAGGAGAAAAAAGAACAAAATATCCAATAACAAATGCTAAAACATTATTATTATTTCTCATCTTCCCTCCTCTAAATCTCCATCAGAAATAAGCGGGTTGTGTTTTCTTTTCAAAACAAACATATCATCTAAATTTATCCAATCATTTTCCTCAATTTTATGAAAATTAATGAAATTTTTGGGTAAAACAACGATTAATGAGTTAGATCTTTTTTTTACTTGTAATTTCATAAGTTAAAATAGTAACCATTGTTTATAAATATATGCTTTTTTAATCACTATTTTCACCAAAAAACCCCTATTAGTCGGGTTAGTCGGGTTAGTTAAGTGATCTCACTTAGTTTCCCTTATGTAGAAATAAAATGGATATACCTTTATTTGATTTAAGTGATAAAGATTTGATTAGATTTGCTTATAATAATCGTAATAAATTTATTATAGATGTTGTAGCTCCAGAAATGACTAGGAGATTGAATGTTTCTATAACAAAATTCAATAGACAATCTTCAGAGCAATCTACAAAAATGATTAATTTGACAAGGAAAATTATTGGGCTTACAATTGTGCTTGGAATTATGGCATTTCTTCAGGCAGTGTTATTGATAAAACAAATCTAATTCTAAGACTTTACACACAAACGTCACTTAATACACAAAGCCGTCTTCAGTTCTGACTACTTGCTTAGACATCATCACTTCCATATGATTAATTGCTTCTTCAACTTGGATTTCTGCGTTTGATTTAGGGGTTTTAGTTAACATATTGAAAAGGTTTAGAAATAAGTTTCTTTATATTTGAAACTGTTAATTTCTCATCATATTTAATTCTAACTAACTTTATCTTCTTTCTTCTACATGCAACATTCTTCATCCTATCTCTTTTAACTTGAGCGTGAAATCCATCTCCATATAACTTCTTATATAATTCTTCATCAAAATGTTGCTCACCATCATATTCAATTCCTAATCTTAATTCTGGGAGATTAAAATCTAACTCTAATCCTTTCAGATTTCTACGATCATGACGTCTTATTATTTTATCTGGATAAATTTCTCTAAGCATTCCATAAATCTTTTCCTCACATTTCCATATTCTTTTTTTAATTAAATCAATCCTACGATTTTGTTTTTCTAATTCTTTGTTCCTAATAGAATTTCCAATTATTGTATATGGTACATTTCTTCTTAATTCATTATCTTTATATACAAGATCATCAATACCATATCCTCTTTTTAATATCTCTTCCTTGGGCAATGTTGGGATGATGAATCTTCCAGTGTCTTCCCAAAAATGTCTTTTATGTGCCTTAACTTCGGAGCTATAAATTAATTCTTTATTTATTAATTGTCCATTTTTGCATATCTTATAATCTCTAAATTCTTTTGTTGATATTTTATAAGAAATATACCTAATTACTTTTAATAATTGTTCTTTCATTTCATTATGCCCACTATCAACATCAGATGCCGATATAACTCCATCTGGATTTTCTGTCTCCCAATTTTTGGAGTTAATATCTAA
>Ga0222682_1000340_pt1 | contig 11063 bp, 17 predicted proteins | sample AntAcemetage1008_FD_179812 | JGI IMG/M metagenome (GOLD analysis project Ga0222682, IMG submission 179812) | Saline water microbial communities from Ace Lake, Antarctica - #1008 | ecosystem: Environmental > Aquatic > Non-marine Saline and Alkaline > Saline | place: Antarctica: Ace Lake...
TTACATTTTACTGGTGTAGCTAGTAGTAATTTCCCAAAGCCAGAGGAAGAGTACCCTCTAAACACTTTTAGTGAAACGACCCGTAAAGAAGTCAATGAACTAATCACCAAAGCCCGTACAGAAGAAAGGCAAAAGATGACAGATGAAATAGAGAGGTGGAGATTAGATGAAAAATACGAAGAATATACATTAGATGCTTTTAGTTATAATCGAGCACTAGACGATATTAAAAAACTATTAAAATAATATATGAATCAACAAGAAATAAGAGATCTAAAAAAACATGGGCATTCACCAGATAATATCGTAAAACCAGCAGGACAAACAATAAGTGGATTGATAATTATGTCAAATGGAAGTAAAGAATTGCACGACAGTGGTTATCCTTTTATTAGAATCTACGGAATTATTAAAGATGGATTAGTTGATTTGGGGTGGCACGACCATTATGTTTCTTATGTCCCAATAAATGTAGACTCTTTAGGAAAAAACATATTTCACGTCTTTCTTTGGTGTGCAAGAAATAAATGTTTAAAAGTAAAAGATAATTTTATGTCTTTTAGCTCTTTTCAAATAGGTGAGATGTTTGGAGATAAAGAAAATGATGAATTTATATTTGTTGAATAATTAACCCACACGCCGAAAGGCTAAAAATAATCAAATGAATGAAGAGATAAAAGAAAAAATAGTAGAGAGGTTATGGAGTAGATTTAAAAGTCCACTAGGTAATTCATCAATAGACGCTAAGAATAATTCTATGTATATTTTAGAAGCTTTTTTAGATAAAGCTATGGATGAGGTAGAGAAAGAAACTATTAAGAAATTACAAGAATAACCTCCCCCAACCTAACTAATTTATTTAAGTGATATACCTATAATAGTCTGGGGTGAAAGCAGGAGGTGGGAAATGGTTTACACGGGTGCATTCAGTCATCTGGGACAATAATGAAAAGTTCCACGGGGGTTCAAATCCCTCCCTGCTTTCTACTTAGATTATTAAATAAGAACAATATGGAAACCAAACTAACAACTCATAGAACCAACAATTAAGTTGGGTAAAATATAAACGTATGTCTAATAAAGATGTAAAAAATTCAGAAGACGTGTACAACTCTAGCTACGTGTACAACTCTAGCTACGTGGACAACTCTAGCTCCGTGGACAACTCTAGCTCCGTGGACAACTCTAGCTCCGTGTACAACTCTCGCTCCGTGGACAACTCTAGCTCCGTGTACAACTCTAGCTACGTGGACAACTCTCGCTCCGTGCGTTTCTTATATAATGCAATGTTTTGCTATGATATTGGATTTAAAGAATATATTGTATTTAATAAAGAAGTAGGAAAAGAAAGATTTGGAGAACTTTATAGTAGCATTAACAATATAATGAGTCCTAATCTACAGATGAAAATGGAATTATTTACAGATGAATGGAAAAAGAATATAACAAATGAACAATGGAAGAAGCTTTCAAAACTTCCTGAATTTGACAGAGACGTTGTAGAAAATATTGTTGGTTTTACTCTACCACTAGATGCAACAGAAGAAGATACAGAAGAAATTACAATGGAAGAATTGTGTTCTGAGTTAGGTCGTACTGTTAAAATTAAAAAATAAATCTTCTTAGAGCCTATCAATAATTGGTAGGCTTTATAGAGGAAAGAGAGGGAACTTTGAAGAAGAAGTCGGACAGGCATCATATCCGTTGCAGAAGTAGAGGAGGGAGGAACCATCACAATATGGTTACACTTCCACTATCTTGGCACAGGGGATGGCACTCCCTGTTCGGAAACCTGACTGTTGCGGAAGCACACACTATGATTGACATAGTTATGCAACCAGACACAAGGTGGACAACAGGACAGCTCTATGAGCTAATGGAAAGGCTGAAGGATGAATAGGCTACTCCTAACAATGCGTAAAGAGCCTTGCGAGAAGTGTCGTTGCAATTACCAATTCGCACAGTTTGAAACTATGCGAGTGGTGGAAGGGAGGGTAATCGTTCTTTATCTCTGTTACCAGTGCCATCAAGGGAAGTGGATTGATGTCGGAAGTACCGACGAAGTCCTACCTAACTACAGGAGGAGGGAGTGATGTGGCATTTCACCTACATCACTATGGGCTGGTGTTCTGTCTGCTGTGAGTGGAAGTTCAAAATCTTCTGCTGGAGAGAATGGGAAGGAGGACTCCAGTTCGTAGAACTCTGCACATCGTGTAGCTACGCCGATGTAGTAGAGACACCTTTTGTCTAGCCTCACCAAGCGTTCCTGTTCGCTTCATAGACAGGACCAATTCTTTAATAATAATTTATGCAAAACCCAGAAAGATATTCAGCAATAAAAACAGAAAATTGTTGGAAGTTTAAATGTAAGACGTGTAGTAAAAATTGGCAAGCATCAGGTAATTGGAGTGTAGATTGTATTGCTGGTTGGTATGAGATGGACAATTGGCACATTAGAAAGATTCATAGTGTTGAGTGCACCTCTTGTCAGAAGAGGCGCGACTTGGCAGGGTTTTTAAATAAAATAAGTTGTAACACAAAAACACAAAACTGTTATCAAAGGATGAGAGTTAGAGCCAAGGTAACTCAACGGTAGAGTGTCTGCCTGAAAAGCAGAAGGTAGTCGGTTCGACACCGACCCTTGGCGCAGTTATTCTGGGGTGGCGGAATGGTAGACGCGGGAGGCTTAAAACCTCCTAGGAGTAATCTTGTGAGGGTTCGAGTCCCTCTCCCAGAACTATGTGTCCTTAGCTCAGTAGGCCAGAGCGCCTGGCTGTTAACCAGGATGTCCCAGGTTCGAATCCTGGAGGACACGCTATATCGCGGTCGTCTAATTGGTAGGACAGCAGACTTTGAATCTGTGAATCCAGGTTCGAGCCCTGGTTGCGGTACTAAAACTTGCTTTTGTTGCGGACTTATGGTATTATGTGTGTATAGGCTTGCGCTTCTGTTAGTTTCTAACAAAAAATCTGAGAAAAGTCGCAATAATTAATTAGACTTTTCATTGGGTAGTGGCGTTTTCTATAATTCGCTCCTCTGGATTAAATGATTCTCTATTAACCTAGGTAATTAGTTGAATCCGTTTCGGTCCGGTGAGGCTCAATGCCAGCTTTTGAAGCTGGTTTTTGTTTGCGCTACTTTTGCGTAAACTCAAAACCCTCGACTCAAATTAAGACGGTCTGACAAAAATAAAAAACCCTCGACTCAAATTAGGGTTGCGGCTGCCAGGTCTACAATAAAAAAGCCCACATCTTTTGGATGCGGGCTTTTTATGAGCTCTATTAAATTGTAATAAAATGGGGGGCTGGAGTGGAGGTCAGTGATAAGATAAGCCAAATATACGACTTTTTGTGTGGTGTTTGGCGTGTTATTCAGCAAGTCTTTTTTGGTTTAGGTCTACTGTATACTCCAGCCTAACCCCGATTATTTCTAGCTTGTGTACATATCTCTTTCAATCAACTTTCTTGTAAGGCTTTCTACATTGTCGATGCTTACTAAGTATTTTCCTTGTTCTACTTCTGCGATTTGTGTGTCAATATCTGTGAGAGATTTTTGACATTTTTCGATGCTTTCTGCATATTTTTCTGTACGTTTTTCTTCATTTTTAATTGTAGTTTCTGCTCTCTCTAGTTTTTCTTTATATGCTGGATGTTTGTCATCTAATTTTGTTGCTTCGTATTTCATTATTTCAATCATTTCTGCATGTTCCTCTGCATCTTTTGTAACTGTTTTAAGGACTCGTTCTGCGTGGAAGTAATCTTGTAGTAAAGCTGCTACTTTTTCCATGCGTAATGTTTCTCTTGCTTTGTCTCTAAAACCCTGTACTTTGTCTCGTAGGATTGATGGCCCTTGTGCTTCTGGTGTGTTCGGCATATGCGTTGTGTTTATGAGGCTTTGCCTCTGATTAATAAATGTCCTTTCCATTCTAGTTTGTTGTAAGCCTTTGGGAATGCGGCTTTGAACAGGCTAATCGACCAAATGCAAGCAGTGAGCTCAGAACTACCTGCTAAATGATGACTAAGTTCATGTAAACTAGAAATGATGGAAAGTGAATTGTTCAAAAATATAGTTTTTATAGTCGGTACATAGCAACACGAAGCTAAGGAAGGACGATATTCTACTTTAACAGGATTATCGTGTAGTGTTGCTAATTGTTGTATCAAGCCCTTTAGGGCGAAGAACCTTTCTTCTTCGCCCTTTTTTTTACTTTCTTTCCAGAATTCTTTTTGCCAGGTCTGTATAGTTTTTGTTAGGTTTTCTTTTGGCGTGAAGATTCCTTTGAGTATTTCTTCTTTATGTGGATAGAGATTCTTCATATTCTTCAATTGATTGTATGTTCTCTTTTTCTATTTCTGCTTTTAGTACTATTTCTGCTGCTGCTTCTCCAAGAGATTCATATACTTTAATTAATTTTTCTTCTATTTCGTCTATCACTTCATTTATGTATTGTCTTTTGATTTGTCTTTCTGATTTTATTTCTTGTTCGTCGAATAAGTCGTCTACCATTGAGTTTATACATTCTGTCATGAGATTTGTGCATTCTTGCTCTGTTTTTTCTTGTATTTCGTTCATTTGGTCTTGTGCCATATCTTGTATTGTTTCTTCTTCTTCTTCTTCTTCTTTTTCTTCTTCTTTTCCTGTTGTTATATATCTGTTTGCTAGTTCTTCTTTGTTCGCTTCATTGGCTTTGCTGATTGCTCCTGGTTTTGACCACTCTGGGTATGGGCTTACTGGTGTGTATGATTTTGGAGTTACTTTCCAGGTGTCTATTATACATGCTCGTTTGGTGAGTTTGAAGTCTATTAGATTACAGCTGTATAGTGTGTCTTCTTTAATTGGGTCTCCTTCTCCTTCTGAACTTAGTCTTAGTTTACCTCTTGTTTTTGACATGTTTAGAGGGTTAGAACTGTTTCTGGCGAAGAATAAGTTTTTTGCTTTGTTCGTCTTTTTGTCGATTTGTATAGCAATAAATGCAGCGGAGCCTTCTGCTTTTATTTTGTTTGATTGTTTTTCTATGAATCTTGCTGCTTCTATTGCTAGTGATTCTGAATCATTGTATTCTTCTTTTTCTGTTGTATATCCTTTGTCTTTGATTCTTTTTGTCTTGTATACGAATCCTAGTTCGTTTTCATGTTCTTCTTTTAGGTCGTCTTCGTTGTGTATGACTCCGTTGTGTACTACTAGGTAGTTGTATTCTAGACTTCCATCTGAAACTAGGATTGGATGAGTCTGGCTTACTTTGTTTTCTGAGCTTGTTGGATATCTATGATGTAAGAGAATCATTCTGCTTTTGTTGAGTTTAAGGTCAACGATTGTTTTGACTAGTTCTGTTGAACGTTCTATGCAAACGTTTTTGTGTTGATTGAGAAAAGCTATTCCGAATCCTTCTTTTCCTCTGTTTAGTTGGTCTTCTAGTTGGTTTGTTATGTCTTCGTTGACTGGTTCTTTGTTTTCTCCATGATTGAAGGCTGCTACTATTCCACACATAAGTTTTTAGTTTAATATTTGAATAAATTGGTCTGGTTTAAAGTGACTCTTCGTCTATTTCCTGCTGTGCTTGTCTTGTTGCGTCAGTTGCTTCTATTGGTCTGGTTGTTGTTTCTGTGTCTGTTTTGTATGCTCTGTACACTTCTGAGTTTGAGTCTACTTGACTGTTGCGTTCTGGTATTACTTCAGGGTATTTTTTAGGTTGTTTTTCTAGGTCGTAGATGAATTTTAAGAATTCTTCTGAGTCCTGAGATAACCTCATTTCGTATGGTAGTCCTATGATGATATGTTTTCTTCCGTCGTCTTCATCTTTGGGGCGATGGTTCCCTGAGTTTGTTGTGTAGAATCTTTGGTTCATTCTTTCGAATACTTGGGTCATTATTATTTCATGTTCATAATCAGATTTGATTAATTCGGCACCTCTTACGTATTTATGGTTTTTGTTGGTGGCGATTATTTTAGTAATTCCCTTTCTTAGACCGAATACAAAGTATTTGTTTTTCAGCTTCATGTTGAAGGTGAGTGTTCTGTGTTCTAAGTCTCTTACAAAGTTGCTTACATAGTCGTCATCATTGTATTTGACTGGAATTCCTCCTTTGTATTTGTCTAAATCTACTTTTTTGCCGAATTTTTCTACGTTCTTTCTATTTAGGAATTCTGTTTTGTTGAATTTGATTACATCATACAGATTCCAGCCTTTTAGGATGTTGAAGTCTACCTTTTGTTTTTCTTTTAGTACTTTCTTAGGATTTAATATGAAGTCTATTTCTTCTTTGTATTGTGGGTAGAATTCAAATTGTTTGATGTGTTTCTTGATTTTTTGTATGAGTGCTTGAGTTAGGAATACGAAGCTAGACATTGAGAGAGACTGTAGTGCTTCGGCTTGTTTGTTGCTTGTGATTAGAATCTCTTTTACTAGTTTCATGTTTTCTGGGTGGTTCAGTATTTCGTTGTATACTGTTCCTAGGTAAGCTATTGTGCTTAGAGTTATTCTTGGTGTGGTTAACCATTCTGCTGATGGTACTCTAAATTCGAATGTGTATTTGTCTCCTCTGATTTCTTGTGTTCTGTGGTCTGTTATTTCTCCGTAGCCGTTGTTTTTTCTGATTCTTAAATTTAGGGCATCTTCTCCTAGAAGAAGTGGAATGTAAAATGAGCTGAGTTGTTTGTGTATTTTCTTTACTGATGTTGAATCAGTTGAATTGTCTGGAAGTAAGAAGTGAATATGTCCTCCTACTGGGGCTGCATTTGATAATGTTGATAGTTCAAATAATTGTGCATGTTTTGCTGTTTCTTTGAATATTGCTCCGAGGTTTTCTGTTAATTTTGCTGCTGTGTTAGCTGGAGCTGGTCTTGCTTCTGCTGTGTGTGATGCTCCGTCCCAACCGATTGAACCTTCTTTTCCAATTTCGTATCCCATGTCTTTTCGTGTTTTATCTTTATCGAAGATGTCTTTGAAGAAGTTTTGTGCGTTGATTTGCTTGTCTTGCATGACTATGTTGAACTCTGGGTCTGCGCCCATTGTGAACGGGAACTCTTTTATGGTTTTCTTTACCATATGGTTTATATATTTATGTGAATAAAAAGATTAGAGTTTTATTAATTTACAGTAGTGTTACATATGGGGCATTCTATTGCTGTTTCTTCATAGTCAACGTCTATTATCGTTTTACATTTTGGGCATTCTTTTACATTTGACATTGAGTTTCTTTTGTTTCTGAATTCATTCATCATTGGGTTGTTTTTTATCTTTGGAGGTTTGATTGGAGCCATGATGTCTATGGGTTTGATTTCTTCTTCTTCATCTTCATCTTCATCATCTACTTCTTCTACTATGTTTCTTTCGTTTGAGTCTTCATATTCGCATTCTGGACATTCGAATGTTGTGTCTCCGTCGCATTCATGTCCTTCTTCTTCCCAGTCGTCTCCTTCTGGGCTACATGAACCGTATTCGTATCCTCCTGTTCTGTAGCATAGGTATTTTACTACTGCGTCGCAGTGTTTACATTTGTAGGGCATATGTTTGTGAATTAAAATTAGTTAATGGTTGATGTGTCTATTTCTTCGGGCTCTTCTCCTTCGTCTAGGGTACTTGTGTCCATCATTGCTGCTGCTTCGTTCCAATATTGTTCTGTAGTTCGTTGTGCGGTTAATCTATCGTATGCTTCTTGTACATCTTCTTCTGTTAGTGGTCTGGAGCTGCCGTCAGACAATGTGGTTGCTATCGGTGGTTGTTCTACTATTGGTTCTTCTGTGAATATTGGAGTGTAGCTTGCTGGGTCTATGTCTACTCCTATTTGGCTGAGTTCCAATATTCTTCTTCTTATTTGATTTAAAGATTCTATTCCTGTTTGTCTGTCTGGTCTGCTTCCCCATTGTGTTCTAATGTGTGTTGGGTAAGTTTTTGTTTTTTCTTTGACGAATGCGATTGCTTTCCTTGTTGGTTTACGTCTGCATAAGTAGTAGATAATTTGGCTGATTCTTTCTGCCTGGTTTCTCGGTAGACTTCCATAACAGAATCCTTTTTGCCAGTTGTTGAATATAACTGGATTGCTTATGCGCAGTGCGTGGTACATTTCTTTTAAAGTTATGCCACCGTATTCGTCTGGTTTTTTGAGTGACCATAGTGGAGAGTGCATCTTGAATATGTGACATAATTTTCGTTGACCTTTTAGTGATAGGTCATCAAAGCGTAGTGTTAAGTGGTCTTTGTAACTTTCTTCTTGTTCATTTATATCTGTTTGTAGTCTCTCTTCGCTGGGCCACTTATCTAACTTGCTGTTCTTGGGTATTTGTATTTCCATAGTTAGATTTGTATTGATGAATTAATTTGAGGAGTGTATGGAGGCCACAAGCTATACACATTACGAAGTATCGACCATCTTCGAGGTATGTGCTTGCTTCATGGCCACATTGCGGACATTTCATAGGCTTTTTGTTTAATTATTCTAGGTCTTCTTCATTTTCTAATCTTAGGTGGATGTCTATGTATTCTCCTGTGTTGGCCATAAGTTAAATAGGTTACCAGAGTTTTATAAAACCCTAGATGAACAAAATGTAAAGCAAAGATGTAGTTTTTAAATATTTTTGTCTTTGTTGTCTACTTTCATTGACTATTTACTTCTACTGAGTTTATGTGGGATGATGATGGCTGATAGGATGAGTATAATCCAGAAGATTGTCTTCTCTACGAGTAGAATACCTATGAGTAGATGTTCTATTGGTGTGCTTGGAATGATGTCCATAGATTTGTTTTATAGTTCTCTTTCGAGATGATTGATTAATTATGAGAACAGGGGGTGCTCTCAAACTGGTCTTACTTGCTTGGGGGTGCTCTCAAACTGGTCTTACTTTTTATTTTTAATTGATAATTCTTTGGTGTGTGCGTAATAGTTCTGTAGTGCTTCTCTAGTACCACACTCTGAACATATTTCTGTTTTGTTGTCTTTTCTTGATAGAGCACCTATTCCTTTGTTTGGTTTTTTGCAGATTGGGCATATTTTTGTTTCTTCGTTCATATAGTTTAAGTTGGTGAATAAAGTGGTAGAGTGGCTTGCCTAACCTATAGGGTATTAGAAGTCATGATATTCATTGTCAGGCCAGATGAGTAGGTGAGTCTTCCCATTCTTTTTAGCTCCTGTGTAACCATCCATTGTGGCTACTTCTTCTACTCCATGGAATCCATTACCTTCTTCATCTGTAGACATGTATATGGTTGCTTCTGGGTCTGACTTCTTTAGTTGTTCTATGAGTTGTTTTACTTTCATATATTCTAATTATGCATGTCTACTACTACTGCGTAGTAGTTAGTTAAATCTTTAGGTGGATTGTTTGTGTATGCGTCTACATCGAAGGTTGTACTCTCAAATGAGAAGTCGTCACCTACTAGGTCTGCATACTCTCTTGCAAGATAACCACTTGAGTCGTGCATTTCTTTGTCTTTGGCTCTGCGCCTGGCGCTGAGTATCTCTTGCCATTTGGATTCTATTGATTTCTCTATGTCTCTTGTGTGTCTTTTTATTATCTCTTCGCACTTGGTTGCGTGCATTATGTCTTCGTCATTCCCTCTGTTGTCGTAGCTATCTCTGTTGTATGGGTGCTTGCTAAATTCTCCTAGTTCTTCCCATATTCCTTGGAGTACTTCTTGGTTATCTTCTACATCTTTGACTGATATCATGTTGTTGTCTTCGAATACATTTCTTTCTCTGACTGTGTCTTTAAACTTCTGGTTGTTTTTGTTGAGTTGTCCGCTCCATCTTCCTCCTATTACGAACCAGTCCCAAACTTGTCCGTCTCCATATTCTTCCATGAATGAGTTTATGTTTGTTTTGGCTTCGTCTTTAGTGGTTGCTTTGGTTAGCAGTATGGCTAATGTGTGCATATAGTTTTAAGTTGATGAATAAAGTGGGAGAGTGGCTCCCCTAATGTATAGGGGAATAACTATATAATTATTAACTCTATTTCTTTCTCTTTCTATTTTATTTGTGGTCTCTACTTTTACAGTCTTCGCAGTATATATGTGGCTTACCATTTCTGTGTACCTGTGCTACAGCGTCACCGCATTTAGTACAGAATCCTTTCTTCTTTCTGCTATGGTAGAGTTGTTTGACACGTTCACTGTTGGCTATGCGTTTTTCTCGTTCTCCATCTGATTCGTATCGTTCTATTAGTAGACCAGTCATGAAGTCCCAGAAGTAGTTGTTTCTATTGGCCAAGCGGCGGAATATACTTCCTTTTGCTCTCTCTGTAGCCATTTTTCTTAGACGCATGATTGCATCTAGTAGTTCTTGTTCTGCTGATGTTGCCATATGTTTATTATTATTCTATGTTTATTATTATTCTAAGTCTTTGATAATACTTTGTATTTCTGCTATCTCATCATGTTTTGTGTTGATGAATTAATTGGAGGAGTGGCTGGTATATCCCGTAGGAGAGTATTAATATCTATTAGTATCTCCCTCTCTAAGGGAGTGCCTCTTAATGTCTAGGTCTGGGTCTTCTATAGTTGTTTTGCTGCTTGCTGTCGTTGTTAGTTCTGGGTATTTGTCCATAGTTTTTGTTGTGGTTACTGCTAGTATTACTGCGAATAATACTATACCTAATCCTGCTATTATGAATGCGAGTAAGGTGAGCATATGTTATTGGTTGATGAATTGGAGGAGTGGCTGGTTTAATCTGTGGGAGATAAGTTTAATTCATTATCTAGTAATGTAGATAGAATATCTACATCTGATGTATTTGTGTCTATGAAGTCAAACCAGCTCATTGGGTATACCTCAGTGTCTATGTAGTCTAAAATCTCGAGCTCACTGTCTACTCCGTCTTGTTTGCTTTCTTGTGTTTGTGTGTCGTAGAGACATAGAGCTATTTTGTCCCTTAGTTGTTTATCGGTTAGTGTGCTTTTTAGTGTTGCTATGAGTATTATTTTGTATGTTTTCATAGTTGAGCTGTGATTAGCCGTTAGGATGGCTATTGAATTAGAACAAGTCTTTTCTTTTGGGTACAGGTAGAGAGTTCCAGTATTTATCTAGTTCTTTGTTCCATTTAGACCATATAGGAATAAGTTCTCCTCTACC
>Ga0222682_1000342_pt1 | contig 11035 bp, 26 predicted proteins | sample AntAcemetage1008_FD_179812 | JGI IMG/M metagenome (GOLD analysis project Ga0222682, IMG submission 179812) | Saline water microbial communities from Ace Lake, Antarctica - #1008 | ecosystem: Environmental > Aquatic > Non-marine Saline and Alkaline > Saline | place: Antarctica: Ace Lake...
CAACATATTAACAATTGACAGTGAAATATCAATATATATGGATTTTGATTGTAGATATGCTGGTAAGGCAATTTGCTTATCAGACGACGCAGCCTTACAAAAAATACTTTTCTGGATATATAAAGAGGATCAAGAATAAATTATAAACTATAAATAACGGGAGGTTTAAAAATGGATAGAACTTTATATCTAAATAATGCCGGGTCAAGATGGATCAATACAGATAAAAAAAGAATGCAATGTATTTTAATACATAAGGCTAAAAACTATAAAAAAGGTCAGGCAAGTTGAATTTTTTGAAAGTTTTGGTAACTTTGTAAGTTATAACCTAAAATATCAAGGCAAAAGAATATCTGTATTCGCTGATGGGATTGACGGAAAAAGCGGCCTGCCTATATGTTATGCTGACTATAAATAAAATTACCCCTCAATAAAAGAACTTTTAAAATAATTGGAGGTTTAAAAATGCAAACAAGATCAGTTATAAAAACATTATCAAGCACAATAGGTGCAAGGCTGAACTGTATCGAGTCAAATAATTCAGAATGGGAAGACAGGCACGAAAATACAATAAAGAATATTATAGACAACTATCTTCCGCATGGCTCTGGTATCGATTCTGGCAATGAAATTGACTTTAAAAAATCCACTGCTAACAAAATAGTAATCAACAGTTCATTTCATACAATGGATCAACAAGGCGGATATTCGGGCTGGATTGATTTTAAAGTAATTATAAAAGCAAGCTTGCAATTCGATTTTGATCTAACCATAAAAGGCATGTTTTCAAAAAATAAAGATAGTTTTGGATTAAAAGATTATTTGTATGAGGTTTATGGCTTTGCGCTGTCTCAAAACTACAAAAATGAGGTATAACCAATGAAATACAAAAGAGTCAATTTGAAAACTTTAGCAGATTTTAAACAGGCTGAAAAATTACAAGCGCACGGATGGACAGTAATTTTAACTGGGATTGATTATGTATTGCTTGAAAAAAACAAATAAACAGAGGAGATGATCTTATGAAAATTGAAAACTTAAAGAGCAACAGCGGCAAAAATATTGCAAATCAGTTTATTGTAAATGACGTAACTATAAAACACGTTTCACCTGATGGAACTGATTTTTTTTATACCGGCAAAATGTTTCAGTCATACAACAGCAACATAGCTTTTATTACAGACGGTTATGTTTTACTTGACAAAAATTTTTGGAACTATTCAAGGACAACTTCTAAATATAGAAATATTTTTTTGAATGAAACGACAAAAGAGACTTTGAAAAAAATAGAGTCAAAAGAATATATCCTCATGAATTTAAATTAATGCCTGTTAAATAGCCTGTGGAACGTTTTGAGAAGTATTAACTTATAAATGATAATAACATATGAGGAGATACACCCATGCAAAGAATAACACAAAAAGACCTTGAATCATTAGTCAAAATGATTAACAAAAAAACAGGGAACACTTTTGAAACATACACCAAAAAAGCTGATAAAACTTTCAAAGCTAATATTGGAACTTATAGCCTTGATTTTGCTTATGGTGGCGTAAAATTAGTTCAATTAATAGATAAAAATGGTGGTATTACAGAAATATCAAGAAACGGTTTTAGCACAAAAAAAGAGCTGTATTGCTGGCTTAATGCCTTTTTGGCAGGATTAGAGACAACTAAAAAATAAACTCTTTATGACCTGAACAAGTCAAAAAACTGCTTGGAAGGTTTTGTTATGATTAAAAAATTACTGTTTGAAAAATACGATGGGACAACAAGTCAAGCAACAATAACCACAAAAAAAGAAAACAGATATTATGCGTCAACTATAAAAATTGGTATAATCTCAAGGTGTGTCAACAGTGGTATGTTGCATAAAAATGACTCTTATGGGGCAGCTGTTCAGCTTTTGGGATATTATAGAGAGCATGCTGTTATTTAACAACAAAAAGGAAAAATAAAACTATGAAACCAAAATTCATAAAAATGTCAAGGGCAGCACGTATTGCAAAACGGGCAGAAAAAAAGCAGACTATTAAGAAGACCAGGCGGAGCGAAAAGAGCAAAATTAACATGCTTATGAAGCTGATTTGAGATTTTACGAGCCATTAAGAATAATTAATTATAAATTATAAAGAGGTAAAAAATATGAAAACAACTTTACAAAAAATTGCAGTTTTAGCAGAAAATAAAAAGCTTGTTGACTTAAGGCCGGAGCTTGAAACGATTTTTAAGAAGAAAGATATTGATTTTGTTTTGTCGCCTGTCCCTCATTTCAGAATCAAAACAGCTAAAGGCACAATCATTATTGTAAATAAAAAATACGCCGATGAAGCTGAAATAATAGTTAATGATGTCGCAATCGGTTATGAGGGTAAAATATAATCTTTTGGTAACAACTATTTAAAATGAGGTGTTAATATGAAAAAACAAGACGTGTTAACGTTTATCAGTTGCGACAAAAACGATTTTAATCTTGAGGTAATAAAAAAAGGTAGTCATTACAGAGTAACATTTTATAAATTAGATGATAATGCAAGCCGGAGTGTTATTGTTTTAGAAAGTCTATGTAATGCAGAATATAATACGAAAACAAATCAGCTTGACATATATAAACCGTTTACAAGAATAAAACTGTAAACACTTTTGACAAAATTGATTAAACCTTAACTTGCTATGAGGTAAATTATGAGCTTTAAAAAAATAAGTTTAAAAGATTTTAGATTTTTGCATAATAATTTTCTGAAGGAAACAGATAAACACATGATACTGGGTATCAATTCAGGCAGTGATTTTATTGATGTCAACCTTGACACTTTTATCAGCTCTACCGGATACCATAAAATTGACAGGGAACTAATAAAAGCCGCTTTTAAAATAAGGTGCGGTCTTGACACGAATAAATGGCAGTATTTCACTAATGACACGGGATATTTACTTTTGAATAAATAAAGGGAGCGACACGCTATGAAAAAAATATATCATGTTTTAAATGCTGAAGATCAAATCATATGGAAAGTTTTTGCTAATGATTTAAAAGAAGCGGCATTGAAAGTAAAAGAAAAGCTTGGGGATGATAGCTGTTTTTTGAGGATTGAATAAATAATAACTGATTACATGGAGGGCTTAAAGATGGAATTTAGAATTAATATAGAAATAAGCAATAAGGGAATAGACAAATACACAGACAGGTACAGGACAGAAGAAATACAAACAGCGTTGGAAGATGTAGCTAATGAGCTTGAAAATGGGAAAATACACGGGAATATACTTGATAATGACGGGGTTAAAATAGGAATTTTTGGCCTAATGAACGTATATTCTTAAATAATAACCAATTATAATAAAACGAGGTGTTAATATGAAAAAACGAATATATGAAATTGCAGTACAGGGAAACAGCAAGCACAGAAACAACTTTAGAAAAGTAATAACCTATGGCTATGAGTCAGAAAACAAAGGAATTGCAATTACTCTTGACATTGACGAGGCTGATATTTTACGCACAAAATACAAGCTAACACATATTAAAACAGGCTTTTGTATTGTAAACGGGAACTTTGACACGATTAAAAAAGCTAAAAATATTGTCAATATGTTTTTTAAAACCTGTAATTGTAAACATGCGACAAAAGAACAAATGGTTACGGATCAGGACGTAAAAAGGCAGTATCAAAAAGCAATGGAATATTTAAACCGTAACTGACTAATGATAAAACTATTTGCATTTTTATGAAGAAAACTATTGACAAACTAAAAAGTGTATCATATAAATTAGTTAAATAATATTTTAATGAATTTAGAATATATTACAGAAGGAGTTAACAATAAAAACAGAGAAAAATAACAAAGAAGGTGGCAAAAATGAAAAAAAATATGAACGCAGAATATGTAGTAAGAAGGGACTCCCCCTTGACCAGCGATGAGTTCCTAAAAGAATACAAACATGGAAGCACTACACAAAACACCTTTACGTGCGCAAAGGGCGACACTGACAAATTTCTTTCTGACAATACTTTTTACATGATAAAAACCAGAGACAACAAAACACTTTTTGAATTTATTGTAATTGAAGGCTACGGTTGCACATTTTGCTTCTTACGCTGTGATACTGACACTGGGTTTCAATATGAACGATTAACAGATTATCATCATCTGTATGCAAATTATATAATTGAGGCTTATAACGCTGATAAGGAATTATATCAATACAAACATTACATCAGTAGAAAGTTAACTACGACAGAAAAGACGCTGCTCAATAAAATAAAATACGATAAAAATTCAAAGGTTTACTACGCAACTAAAAACATTAAATTTTAAATACTGACTCAACATCAAATAAATCAATTCGGAGATCTAACCACCCCTTAAACCTAAAAACAAAAGGAGAATAAAAAATGAAAAAAAATATGAGAAAAATTAAACTCGCTCTAAAAAAATCGACAAACACTGACATGCTGCACAGCGCATATTGCGAAATTAATGATCGAACAAGGGCAGGCGCATGTTGCCTACGAGGCGTAAAAAATTCTTGGGATGGCACAGGGTTCACAGATAGTACATTTTTTGCTAATCCTGACGAACTCTCAAAAATAAAGAGCGAAATCGAAAATGAGTTCGGTGTTAGTATAAACATATAAATGGAAAGGTGGTAAAAATGAAAAAAGAAACAATGATAAAAATTCTGGTAGCCATGGATGTCAAGTTTTCAAGATCGTGGAATAAAATAAAATTGCAAAATGAAATTAATACAAACGCACACAAAATGACAGTTTATATTAAAAACGAAATAGTCGAACCTTGTGGAAACTGGAACACTGCAAAAGATTGGTTCCCTGTCATTGATGTTGATCAGGAAACAAGAACAGTTAATATTACGGCTCACGATTCTTCAGGTTATCAAAAAAAGGCCTCAGTTAATACCGGAACTATTGAAACAAAAATGAACAAAACCGGCGATTCTTTGTTTGTCAGGGGCAGTGTCTATGTTAGTAATTTTAGTAACGGGAAATGTTCAGGCGAACAATCCTTTTGTTTTGCAATATTTATCGGCGACTCAGGCCACATCTACATACACAGAGCACCTGCTTCGAGAGGTTGGATGAAAAGCGACCCTGACGAAATAAGAAAAAGGCTGCGAAAATTAGGCATCGGATCAAACGAAAATGTTGTGCAGCAAGGCGATTTTCTCTTGAAACCAGCAAACGGGAATGCTTGCGCCGATGATGAATTTAAGCATGAAACGATGGGCCCCGGACATCATAATTTTGAAATGCCTGTCTTGTATGCCTACGGAAAAGGCGGCAGGCAGTATAAAATGTCAGAACCTACAAGACTCATACATACAGCCGTCGACGGAATAAAACATCCTGATGTTGTTGTCCCGGAGGGTATCTGGGTAGTCGGGACAACTGCACCAAGCTTACGAAATGTTAATGTTTCGGGAGATTAATATGAAATCAACACACAAAAATCTTGACGTGTGGGAATTATACCGTAAAAGGCCAGTAAAATACGGATTGAATACGTCAGCGTATTTTCTGAAAACAACTTTTTAGAGGGTTTATAATATAACCAGTTAACAGGGAGGGTAAACAAATGAAACATGACAGTTCAAAAAACCAAGATATAAAATCAAAATTTGTCAGTCGTGAAGTCTGTTATTGTATAAGCAGTTTAATATCAGAACTTTCAAGCAATGAGCAATACCTTGATGATCTATATCCGGTTATGAGTCAAAACGATTACAAAGAACCGACAACCTATTTTTTAAATAATGAAATGACAAAGGCGCAAGGTATTGACTTTGTTGAATCTATGCTCGATAATAATTTCACAGGTAACTTTGACAAGGCGACACTCAACGGGTTGAGGGGTATAATCAGGCGACATTTAAAAGCCGGAGATTTTGATTATGAAGACTTTTGCGAATTCTTCGACCTTGAGCCTGATATAAATGAAGCTCTTGAACACTGGATAGTGTCAGATTTTCTTGCTGAAAAACTGGAAGCAAAAGGTGAAATGATCCTTGACGATTTTCTTGGCCTTACAATATGGGGGCGAATTTGCAGCGGCCAGTCTATTTTGCTTGATGGGGTAATATCTGAAATATGCGAAGACATGGAAATTCTTGACGGGCAAGCGTACTCTTGGGCTGATAAATAATAATAGGTATTGATTGTTCTGTTTATACTGACGAAATGAACGAAAACAGAAATTTATTAAAATCTTTTGACGACTGGGGCAGTCATTTTGACTTATCAAATATTTAACAAGGGAGATAACACTATGGAAAAACAAGAAATATTATTAAAAAAGGCTTGCGAAGCGTCCCTTTCTTTGCTTTGCACAGGATATGAAAACGGAATCGCTAAAATAAGCATAGCTGATGCTGGCCATGTTATTTCTTTATTAAAAAATGCGCTCCATGAGACAAATATAATCGAGAGAATAGCAGAGGTGGGTTGTTATTGCTTAATGACGAAGAAAGAAAAGAACTCAAAGCATTAAAAGAATACCGGATAAAATATCACGGATTTTAATTGATAACTTAAAGAGGAGAAAACTATGCTAATATGCCCAAAATGTAAAAGAGAAATAAACACACTTAAAAATAGTCAAACAGGGACAATGGATTTTGAAATTGGAATAGACTCACAAGGGGACTCACAGTATTCAGAAATGGATTTTGAAGTTGACGGAGAGTCTAATGATTTTAACTGCCCGTTATGTCAAGAGACTTTGTTCACTGATGAAACCGAAGCGATAGATTTTTTGAAACAAACATAAACAAATCAGGAGGTAAATTATGAAGCTCAAGACTCAGAATCCGCACCTAAGCCTAACAGCAATGATGGCTATGACCAAGGCACAATTAGCCAAGCTGATAACTCGGCCTGTCTCAATGAATTACCATAAGGAGACTCTGATAGATATTCTTAATGAAGAGTTAAATCATATAATTAAAGAGCCTTATGAGACGGTTCATTAATCTGTAATTATATTAAGAATTTTATTGACAAATCAAATGGAGTGTGCCATAAAAAACCATGTATAAATATAAAGGTGAATACAATTTTAAGGGGCAGGTTTACCACTTCTATACCCACGCAAAAGACAAGGCCAAAGCCCATAAGAACTTTTTAAAGCAACTGCAAAGGGCATTGCAGATGTCAAGCAGTTACAGTCTGCGGTGTTATTTTTCGGGACAGATGGCTAATTTTAAGGTTGAAGTTATTAAGGGAAAGGAATAAACTAATGAGCAAGGCAACTCAAATAACAATGATACAATTAATAAAACACATAGGAGAACCAATGAGTCAAACATTTTCAATAGCATGTACGCAATGTAAAAAGCATCTTTGGATTGCTCAAGCATCTTATATGGACAAATTTGATGGGCATCTATATGGCACAAAGGAGTATTCTAAGGCGTTGTTTCATTTTTTAATGGAACACAAAGGGCATCCACTTATTTTTGATGAAAATTGCGAAAGTGATATCATAGAATTTGAAGAAATAGAAATAGAGGAGTAAAAGCATGAAAACAAAACACTACCTTTTGCTTTATGTCTTAACAATTATGCCATTGTTTGTTATGATCTGCATACTTAACGAATCAAACACCGACAAGGCTACAGGCATTACAGACTCACTGAACACGATAAAAACTTGCAAACAAATAATGACAACACAAGCCAACAGAATTATATTACTCGAAACCGAACTACACAAAACACAGATTGTAAAAGTTTCATTCTATCACCCTTCATCCAGAGGCATAAACTCAGACTCAGATCATACCAAGACAGCCACCATGACTAAGCCAGTAGTAGGCCGGACAGTAGCCATATCAGACGAATTAATTACTTTAGGCTGGCTGGGTTGCAAGGTCTATATTAGGGGGTATGGTGTTTTTTGGACGGAAGATAAAATGAAGCACGATATTATAGGCAAACAAATTGACATTTGTGTCGGCTCACGAAAACAGGCAATAAAACTGGGTATTAAACCCGGAGTTGTGGCTGTAAGATTATAATATAACAAACAATAACAAGGAGGAGATAACCCAATGGCAGGAACAATGGAACAGCATGACGACATAAAACCAGTATTTTTAGACCCGACTGACGATTACCTCACGAACCTTGACACAGAATTTGGAGATATCGGGGGTAATTGTGGGATGGAGACAGATATTGTATCGAATATGCAAATGGCGGCGGCACAAAGAAACGGCTGCTATGAGTTTTGAACCCAAGCAGCCGCTTCCCAGGAGAAACACGAGGGAAAAAGGAAAACATGAAAACTGAGAAGAGACATAAACTAAAAATAACTATTTGTCAACAACTATTTTAAAAAGAGAGGTAATTATGGGGCAAGCAGTAAATCGGGGGACATTTGAAGAACGGAAAACAGCGGCAATAAAACGTGATGCAGATTCAGCAAAGATACGGCTTATTGCCAGAGGAGAGGCTAATAAAAGCATGACTCCTGACAAGAAAGATATGCAGGACAGAATGGTACGACTTATGGAAATGATGTCAGTGATAGGGACAAGAGATATATTTTCTTATAAGATATAATGGAAGGGCATAATGGCAAACATAAAAAACATACGAGAAGGGCAGGTATTGCATGATTACCACAAATACAAAATGGGTAACACCAGCATGATGAAAGAAGGGCATTGGACGGTTAAGGTTATCGAAATTGATCTTGATAAAAACAAAACTCTGTGTTCTTGGAATGGAAACCGCCCAAAATGGTATAATAAGAAAAATTTAAGGGCTTTTAGGGTTAATAAAAAGGTTAATAAATAGGGAGGCAATAAAATGGAAGTAGTTATAATTTTTGTGATGGCAATAATAGTTAAGGCATGGGTAGGATAAGGAGAGAGACAAGCATGAAAAACCAGATACAGAAATTTAAAAATGGCGATCTTATTAGAATAGCTAAAGACCTTGGCTCAAGTATGAGCCACTTTACATCCGATTGTGATGCCATAGTCATAGGGTCTTATGCTGACAAGTTTGGTGGAGACAACACAACGTCTTATACGCTACATGTTAAAGGCCACTGTGAATCATCGTGGTATTACGAACATCAGCTTACGCTTATTGATTCAAATAGGCTTGATCTGCTCAAGCAGTGGAAAGACAAAGAGAAGGCAGAGCGAAAGGAAAAGTCTGATATAGACTGGATATTTAACAACGGAAGGGATGTTCTAAAACATACTCATGCCGCATCAATTTCTGCTTTGGCTGCCTGTTGTGGAATAACGAATTTATGGGGTAATAGCGGAGAAGGGCTTGTATATCTTTCAAGAGCAATGTCAATCTTATCGTTAGCCGAGCCGTTTTTAAAAGCAGGAGACAAGCAAGGGTGGCTTGAAGTAACTAAAGAAATAGAGATGAAGGAGGGCAAATAAAACATGATAGCATTTATAATAATGTGTATGGGGTTAGTATTAAAAGTATGTGTAGGGTTGGTATTCTGGGGAGCAATCTTATTTGTGGTTATGTGGGTATTGTTTTTTGCCGCCCAATTCTATTATTTTAAGAGGAATGGCGATGGCAATAACTAACGTTAATATCAAAGAGTTTTTAAATTATAAGCAGTTGAACAATATCATCAACAGCAATAATACAATGCGGTCATACGAAGCCGTACTGATGGCATGGCTTGAGTTTATCAGTAAAGCTAAGACAGATGAGGCAGCACCTGAATATCTGACAGTATTAGCAGACAGATACAGTTCAATTCAAGTTAAGAATACCTTGTATATCTTAAAATCATTTTATGATTGGCATAGCGAAGACATTAATCCGTTTGGTGCGCTTGCTAAAAACTACCGTGTGGATAAAAAAGAATCTCATATTAAAAAAATGGAGCGAGACCTCAGAGTCTTAGACTTAAATGAGATTGTAGAGTTAAAAGCCCATGCTGAAGAGACGTATCAAGCCATATCGTCAAATAAATATCCAGTTAATTATTATCTGGCATACCGGAACTGGTTTATTATTACCATGATGTCGGAATACGGCATGAGGATTTCAGGATTATGCGGGGTGAATGTAAATAAGATTGACTTTCAGAACCGCTATATGGTCATATACGACTCTAAGAACGGAGAACCCTACCCAGTGCCTATAAAAAAGAGTTTATCTGCTCTGAGGCAATATCTCGCAGTCAGGCAGTCTATTATGGGAGAGATCACAAAAGATAGAAACGCTCTTCTGTTATCCAAAACTGGAAAGAGGTTATCAGATACGGGGGCAAGACGGGCTATAAATAAATTGGCAGATACTATCGACCTGTACGATTCTGGCAGATCAACGCATCAGCTAAGGCATTACAGGGCAACCAAATACTATAAGGATAATATGCCTTTGGATTTGATGTCGGCTATTATGGGTGTTTCAGTTCCGGTATTAAAAAAGACCTATTTGCACTTGACAGATAAGGACACCGTAAGGCAATATGAGTCATGGGCTGAGAAAGAAGAGGCTAAGGTTGGTTTTGTTTGCCCAAGGTGCGGGTATGGTGGTGGTGAGACATGGAGTAATGAAGTTGATAGTAATGTTGGATTAAGGATTGTTAAATAATAAGGAGATAACAGGATGGAATTTAAGCGTTATATGCACGTGGAGCGATTCGGGAACGATGAAGTACAAGGGATTGAGTTAGGCGGATGTTACGTCTTTTCTAAAATTGATGGAACAAACGGATCAGTTTGGTTTGATAATGGTTTACAGGCTGGAAGCAGGAAGCGTCAATTATCAATAGAAGAAGATAATGCAGGGTTTTACGACTGGGTTAAAAACGGCAGGCATAATTTACGTGAGTTTTTTATTCATACCAACGACGAGTTAAGGCTTTTTGGCGAATGGTTAATTCCTCATTCTTTGCGCACCTACAGAGAAGACGCCTGGCGTAAGTTTTATGTGTTTGATGTATGGGATGAATTAAAAGAGAAGTATGTTCCTTACGATGAATATAAAATACTGCTTGATGATTTTGGTATAGATTATAT
>Ga0222682_1000358_pt1 | contig 10746 bp, 24 predicted proteins | sample AntAcemetage1008_FD_179812 | JGI IMG/M metagenome (GOLD analysis project Ga0222682, IMG submission 179812) | Saline water microbial communities from Ace Lake, Antarctica - #1008 | ecosystem: Environmental > Aquatic > Non-marine Saline and Alkaline > Saline | place: Antarctica: Ace Lake...
TTTAAATCTTTAGTATTATTAAATTGTTTTACTCTTTCCATCTTAGTTCGCCTCTGGTTTGGTAAGCATCTTAATAGCCTTTTCTAATTTTAGTAATGTTTTTTTATCACCTTGAAGTTTCCATACATCAAATCCAAGTATAGAACTTATGTTTGATTTTATATCTGGTTTTGTTCTAAATTCTGTTTTTATTTCCTTTCCACAAGTTGGACAATATTTATCTACCATATTCGTGTTAACTATCTTTGTCGTCTACTTCAGATGGTTTAGCCCTTATCCTCTGCGATCCGTTCACAACACCATACATTTTTTTATTTAGTTTATTGAATCTTAATTTATAATATGCTACATCTCTTTGTAATTTTCCTAGATAAATAGAACAATTACTACAATACTTTCTGTTAAACATATCTTCCATTTCTTTCTTACAACAAACACACTTGATTATTTTTTTCATTAATCCTCCAAAACCTTATGGACTAAACCATTTGGAATATCCCTTCCTTCAAATTCAGAGCCTAGTTTCTCACAATTATTTATATGATTTAAATAAGACTTTTGAAACTTATTTGCCTTTCCGGAAGTAATCCACATCTTTAATGCCGCACCATTTTTAACATCATAACCAAATGTCTCACTAAGAGCTTCTCGATATTCAGTTACTTCAACAATCTGTAAATGCAAATAATGGTTTAGGTTAAACTTCCTTTCTCTGTGGTTACTTAAAATCTCATACAATATCGTATTGCATACATCAAAATCTTTTTTATTTAACATTTTTCAACCTCCTTCTTAATTCTTGCTTTTCTCGTAAATGTAATCTTAATGATTCTGTTTGTGACTTTATTCTGTCTTCTATGTGAGACAATTTTTTAACTATTCGATTATAGAGTTCTAAAGGCATAATGTATAATTGTGGGTTGGCCTCGGCTATGGAGAGTACATCTTCGTATAAGTCTTTTATTTCTTTATGTGATTTTTCAAAGTCTTCTGTTTTGTTTTCCATTTGAGTATGATGGGTAATTTTAGTTCTTACCCAGGAACCTTAAAAAAAAGTAAAAATAGTTTGTTTGTAAATCTAGGCTAATGGAATTACTGTATATCTTGTGTTCATTCCAGTTCCGTCTTTCTTAACCTTAAAAAACTTTAAGTCTTTCTTCTCTTCAAGTATTGCTTTAAGATTTGACAAAACCACAAATGGAACTCGATAATCCTTACCATCAATACTAATCACTTTGATCTTAAATTCATCTTCAGTTCCTTCCTTGAAAACTCTTGTTTCAATTTGAGATGCTGTAGAGACTTTTTCAAGGTCGGCGATATTTGCTGTAGTTGCTGGTTCGTATTCCTTTGCTTCTTCTGCTATGCTAGTCATTTTATTTTACCTCCATAATAATTTAGTTGAGTGTGAAGCCTCCAATACTTCTTGGGCTGTTTCTTCCTTTAAAGGATAATTCATATCTTGGAGGGAATTTCTAAGTGTGTATTGACAAAGTTCTATTAGTTGCATTCTATTTTCTCCTTGACATTTAAAGTGTTCTTTGATGGAAAGTATCTTATAGGTCTATAATAATATTTTGTATTTATCCCAGTTTCTTGAAAAATAATGTTATTTAAAATATAATTATTAATAAAAGGTATTAATAATAATATAGCTAGACCTGTAGTTGCTATTGATGTAAATACAAATAAAAACTTATTCTTTTTATAAATCTTCATTCTTCTTTTAATCTATTTAATTGGTCTGAAAGGATTATAATGTCTGATAAATCTAAATGATCATCTAAATGAATATTATAAAGTTCTTGTTCTTGTTTGGTGAATGTTACGCCAATGGCTGAACTTGTGATTTGTCTGACCTTTTTTTTGAATGGATGTTTTGTTTTCATTTTAAATTATAAAGCGAATTACTATTCCTCCAATCATACATCCTAAAATTAATCCAATTATTAATCCTATTAAAAAATCATGTTGGGATTTTATTTTAAGTTTATTTTTAATTGTTTGCATGTTAATTAATGGATTAATTACTATTTAAACCTTTCGTTTTTAAACGATTACGATTGTATTATCATACCTATTACAATAATTCCCACCGTTACCTGAACAAAAACTAATATTATATCCACCAATATTTCTGTAGTTTCATTTATTGAACTATAATTATTATTACCTAAATCTATGTTGTCTGTTATGACAACAGTCTCCTCATAATCGTTCAATCCAGTATCACTATCTACGTTAAACTTTAAAGCTAGGGCTAAGAATAGAATTAAGAATATTCCAATTCCAACTATTATTTTCGTCTTTTTCTCCATTATCTTGTGAATATAAATGCTACCTACAAATTAATTGGTAGCAGTAATGTTAAATTTTATCCTAGTGCTTCTAATGCTATGAATGGAGTTGCTCCACCAGTTACTTTTGGTAAGATTCCATCCCACTTCTCAATTGCTCTTAATTCTAAAATATCTTTATTTTGACTTAATGCAATCGATTGTATTCTAATAGACTCAGCTTCAGCTTCAGCTTGTGTAATCTTTTGTTCCTTTTCAACAATTATTCTCTCAAGATCCATTTCAGCTTTTAACTTACGTTGTTCTGCTGTAACTTTCTCCTCAATAGCTTTATCAAATTCATCACTAAATTGGAAATTAACAATATTAAAATCATCTACTATGATAAAATACTTTGCTAATCTTATAGTTAATGCTTCTTGTATTCCAGCTCTAACTTCTGTTCTTCGAGAAACTAATTCTTCTGCTGTGAATCTCGCTTGAACTGCCTTTACTGATTCTTGGATTGCAGGATTAATTATTCTTTCTACATAGGCAAGTCCTACTTCCTGATAAAGTCTAGGAACTTGTGATGTACTTAAATGAAAGTTTAAGGCAATTGTTGTCTGAACATCCTGTAAATCTCTACTAGCTGCATCAGCATTTGTTTCAATCTTTTGAGTTCTTACTTCTAACTTCTTAACAGATTGAGCAATTGGCATTTTGAAATGTAAGCCTTCACCTACAGCATCCATACTTGGCTTTCCGAAAGTTAATAAAACTCCTCGTTGACCAGCACTGATTGTATATACTGATGTCAATATCAAAATTAAAGCTACTACACCTATTCCAATCATTACAAACACCTTAACTGGGATATCTTTATTAATCATAGTTGGTTGTATTTTTTCCATTATTCAGCGATTGAACCATAAATAACTAAAAATATCTCTGCGATTGTTAATGGTACAAATAAAAATAAACCTGCCCACATATTAATCGTATATGAAGATATTGCAATTTTTGAAAGAAAGTAAACACCAATTATCATAGCTTGAATAGCCATCATTCCTAAGCCTATAAAAAACGGTAATTTTTTCATTTTTTGTTCATTCCTCCTTTCACTTATTTCTTATAAAGTATTTATTTTGCATGTTAATTAATGGATTAATTACTATTTAAACCTTTCGTTTTTAAACGATTATGCTTAGCATTCTCTCTTAATTCGGCTATTGGTTTATTGAAACAATGGGAGCAAAAGATATGATAGGATCCTTTTCTGATTTCTACCATTTTTTTACCTTTACATTCTGCTCCACAATTATAGCAGTAGTTACTCATGAGATATCTCCTGTATGGGTCTGAGGTGCTTCAGAATCAATCTTTTTAAGTTTCGTGAGGGAATTATTGTAATAGGGGCATTTGGTGTGATTGTTGTAAGCACAACGCCTTCGTGTTTTTGTTAGGCCTGAATACGTTTTTATGTCACAGAACTTGTTTTGGCTTAGGAATGGACACTTATGATTTACCATGATTATAATCTCACAACTAAATTAATACCTATGCTTACAAGACCAGGGAACATTGTGAGCATTTCGGTGTTCATGGTTTTTCTAAAAAAGAAAAGAGGTGATAGAGATATTGCTATCAGAATCATTTTCCCTGTTTTTTAATTTAGTTGTGAGTTTCATTTTGTTTCTCCATATTTTCTCCACCTTCTTGAGTTTTTCAAATATCTACATTTTTCACAATATCTCTGGAATTTACCAGTTGGCCGAAAAAGTTCGTCACAATTTCTGCATGGGCGTTTGAAGGTTTTGTGTGTTTTCATTATACTAATACTTTAGTGTAATCCCCCCTACCCTCTTTAGTTAAATAATTATTATCAACTAACCATTTAAGAGAACGAGAAACTAATTTCACAAGACTATCTTCACTTGTTATAAATCCTAATTCTGCAAGTTCAAAAGCATCAATAATATCCTTTCTCCTCATTATCTTTCCTTCTTTACAAATATCCTTTATAAAATTTGTAACAGCCTTTAATTTATTTATTTTATTTTCAGTTTCTTTAACTTCATTTAATCTTAATATTTTAACATAATCTAGATTATCTCCTTCCATAACAAAATCTATTTCTCCAGTAATATTTTCTATCTCTCCTGAACGGGATTTTTCATTAATGATTCTAAATTTATTTGACTTTCCTTCTCTTCTTACACTCCAAGCAGTATCAACCATACCTAAGAAATCTCCAGAACCCCTATAACCACCATCCTTTTTTGTATGATGTAAAAATACAATAGATACTCCAAATTTCTCAATTAGTGGTTGAAATACAAAAGTATAAATCCTATTTAAATCATCACTTTTATTTTCATCATAATCTGCAAACCTATGTAATGTATCAAAAAAGATTACTTCAATTCCATTTTCTTTAACAAAGTCATGTAATGAATCAACAAAGGCCTTATCTAATAAATCTCCATTCCTTCTTAAAATATGTAATGGAAAATCTCCTCTTGTTAATCCATGACCTTTATGTAATCCTAATAATCTTTCTTTTATTAATTGATCATTATTTTCTTTATCACAATATAAAACTTTTTTCCTGTCTTTAACCTCATTACCTAACCAGTTTAATTTATTAGATAAACATAATGCCATATCTAAACACATCAAACTCTTAAATTGAGCTGGAGGACTATAAACCATATTCACTGTTTTTGGATATAAAACATTATGTATTAAGAAATTTTTATCTGTTTTTAAATTCTTAAAATCATTAAATGTCCATGCTTCTATTTTCTTACATCTATAATCCCCTACTTCTGCTTTTTCTTCTTCTAATTCTAATCCTTCAAGACCTGAAACACCCTTTACTTGTTCCTCATTTTTGTTAAAAGTATCCTCCACAGCTTTGATTCTTTTAGTAAATTCTTTATCTCCTGTTCGATTACATATTTCTGTAATGATTGATTTAATTGTTTCCATACCTAATTTCCTATTTTTTCTAAGGAATCCAGAAACATAAAGCGCTAGATTTTGTCTTTTGCCTTCAATCCACTTAGGAATTATCTTTTCAATAACATCTTCATAAGGCTCTATTGAACACTTAACTAAATTCTTACCTTGTTCTCCTTCATGAATTAATTCAAATATTTCTTTCTCAGCCCAGTTAACCTTATCCTTATTCCAATCCTTTATTAATGCCTTAATACCATATCCCTTATAATGTTCTTTTCCTTCTTCAGCAATCCTATGTCTTTTTTGATTAACAAAATTCCAATCTAATTCATTATGTAATGAACTTGGAACATATTTTTCCATTATTTTTCTTTTATATAATATCTTCTGTTCATCTGTAAGTTCTGGATCTTCAGGAAACTTTATATTTTTTATATGTAAATGTCCTGATGCTTGTTTAGGTGCTTTCCAATATTCTAAATTATATCCGACCCCAGCCATTTTTCTTCCAATATCTAATATCTTCTGTTCAGTTAAATCCTCAATGATTATCTCATTAATATCTATCCATCTACCAAAAGATTTTTCAAATTCACTTTCTTTTTTCAAAACCATCTTTTTAAATTACCTCCGTTAAAGTTAGGGACAAATTGGGAAATGGAATTTTGGTCCTTAGGGACAAAGGACATACCCCTTATAGGGGGGTATGTCCCTAATGTTTTGTCCCTAATTTGTGGACTGCTTATTATCCCTATCTTTTTGTCCTTGTCCCTTGTCCCTATGTATTTTATAGACGCTAAACCTATATTCGCATAATATTTACAAATTGCAAAAAGAGCTTTATGTCTTGTAAAACCTTCATTTTCATTATAAAAACCACTATTTTTAGCCATAAACTCTATATTTTCATCACTAAACTCACATTCTTTTATTAACCTATATATCACTTTAAACTCACACTGTTTACAGCAAACAGGAAGAATACCTTGTTCTATTTTTAAATCTCCAGTGGAAATGAAGGTGTTATTACATCCTTGGCATACATACTCATTTTTTGGTTTAATTTGGGTTATTTCCATATTACCAGAACTTTTTATCCCAAAATTTAGCTATCATATAATTATTAGATTTCCAAGTATTTCTACTTAATTGAAAGTTATTAATATCAATAATTTTTTCACCAAGATTAAATTCTTTCTTAATTTTATAGTTTTGATAGTATCCTCCATATGATTCATATTCAGCATCTGAATTATAAAAACCTGATTCATTAATCCATCTCTCTTTAGATTCTAAATGTATTGGAATTAATATATCTTTAAAGATTGTATATATTCTTCCATAATAAAGTTCATGTGCTTTACGAATAAATTTAGGAACATTTTCTTTTAATAATTTAGGATGAAAAATCCATAATACATATATTCCTTCTTCAGTATATCTTCTAGTTCTAAACAGAAATTTTTCTTCACTTATCTTTGAATGTTGAACTTCTATAGCAATCCTTTTATCTTTAAGATATATATCAGGAATTGCAAATTTAAGATTTACTTCTACTTCTGAAGGATTTAATTTTAAATGATCAATAAAGAACTTCTTCATATTTATATGTTCTTCTGTTTCTCTTTCCCATTCACAATCCGAAGAAATTCTATGTCTAAAATGTTTAATTTTTTTAGTACAATTAACAAAGATTAAATCTAAATTACAATTAGGGCATTTAAAGAATTTTTTATTTTTTAATATATAATCTAAGGATTCTATTTTATAAGAAAAAATTCTTTTAGCATCATTTTTATTAATTGCAGTTATCATCCTTTCACCTCATGATATTCATCGACATCATAAATATCAGAAACAAATAAATGAACCAATCCTAGCTTATCTTCTTCCAAAATAAAAACCCCTTTATTTTTCTTCTCAATTAAAATACCGTTCCAGAATTGTCTATCTTTCTTCTCAATATGAACTCGCACTTTTTCATTTAGAAAGAAATCTAATTTTTCTTTTATCCTTTGTTCGTTGTCTTCTATCATTTTCTTTTTCACCAAATCATAAAACGACCGTGGCCATTTTCAAAGGTGAATATATCACATTGCCTTTACTTATATACTTTTCCCTGACACCCAATAATGACACCAGAAAATAATCTAGTTATATAACTATAACAATCTTTAAATAGTATTGTATCCTTTACTTTCTTCGTCCTCTCCCACCACGAGCTGGTTTCTTATCTCCCCTTCGACCAACTCTAGGTGTTCCACCACATTCTCCTTTTCTACCTGATATTCTTTTTGCCATTGTTTTTATTTACCTCCTATTATTTATGATGACGGATTACTTATCCTTTCCAAATTTAAACTTCCTGCAACCCCATCATCAAAAACAGCATCACCTTCAAAATCTATATTTGTACTTGTTACATAATATTGTAATTGAACTTTTTGTCCTGCTTCAGCATAAACTGTTCCAGTGAATGGCATTGTATCAATTCCAGTTGTTTTAAATTCTTTACTATTTGCAAATTGTAAACATTTTGCTTCTATTCCATTAATTAAAATTCTTGAATAAAGACTTGCTTCTTGATTCCCTACACCATTATTTTTTGGATGAAGACAACCTTGAACTCTATAAATTCCAGTATGTTCAATGGTTATTGAAACATTTGAATCCGTTAAAGAATAACCTGAAGTTGTTTCATCATCAATAGTTAAATCCCATGTTATATTAACCCATGTATCTGCTGAAGTTGTATCTATGGTTGCATTTCTATGATATTGAGTAACATAATTTTTACCTTCAATATAACCTGTTACATTTAAATCTCCAGTCATTGTACAACCAGTTAGTTTACAATAGACTAGATCTAATAGTCCTTGAATCCAATCCTTTAATGTTGTTGGGGTGTAGCCTTGTAAGTATTGGGAGTCGTTTACAGTAGGAATTAAAGAATAATTGATTGTTTCATCATGAGAAAGATAATCATAACCAAAACTTATAGACGACACTAAAGGTGAAAATATTATTATTAAAATAATAACACCACTAAATTCCCATATTTTATTCTTATTTATTATTTTTTGCATTTTCAACATCTAATATATAGGTAACTACTATTTAAATATCTTCGTTATTTTATATTAATTATATAAGGGCTCATAATTGAACAATTTGATTTACATAATTCACATATAAAAGATGGTTGAGAATAATAAATATAAAATAAAGTTAAACTAATAGATATAAGAATTATCACCAAGGCTACAACTACACCAAAAATTATTCCTAATGTTTGTTCATTCACTTTTTTCTTTGTCTTCTAAAGAATCTTCTTCTAATACTTGAAGCGTTTTCTCCTGTGCTAGAGCTGTCCTCTCCTGTGCTAGAGCTGTCCTTTCCATCATCGTCAGCAACTGTCTTCGAAAGTAACTCTCGTCTTTCAGGTTGCTTAGGTCTGATAGAATCGCTAGATGTTGGTTCAATTCCTTGTTTTGTTGCTCTAGTTTCTTCTGTATCGTTAAAGACTCCTCCTTTGTATCCTTTACCATCTTGAATTTTACTAATGTTATCCTCTGGTTTATATTTTTTCAACATCCTTTTCTTACTAATATCAAACCACATTCTCCAAAATATAAAAGTAATCATCAATACTAAAATAATTACTAATTCAATATAAATTTTCATTATCCAGCGGAAATAATTCCAGAGCTTCCGCTTCTTAATTTACTTACAATGTCTGCTAGTTGAGAAGTTATTTTTGCATTAACCTCTTGTATGGCCATAGAATTTTCAGTTGCAGCAGACAATGGAGCAACAGCCTCCCCAATTTTACCAACAATAAACCACATTCCAAATATTAAAACTATTAAGAAACCAAATAAAAGAAGATGAACCCCATATTTCTCTAAAAAACTATTTTTCCCATAAGTCTGATGACTTAATCTATCTAATGCAACATGGAACATACGGACATCTCTATCTATTGGTTCTATATCTAACATTGCTCTTTTAGAATCTAAATCACCTAAAACAATATTATAATAATAACCATCTTGACCTTTAGCAAACCAATAAGTATTTCTACCCATCTTTTTACCATAGGCTGTTAAAAACTTTTTCATCGAGAGAGTTTTAAATAATTCTTCTCCACCAACTCCCAAGCTGATTGTTCTTGCCCTTGTCTTTTTTGTTACTTGATAACCCATTCCAGAAATATTTTCAAAGAAGACTATTTTTTTATTATATGTTAATAAGAAAAGAATCCATGAAACAATCCCAATAAGAAATATACCAATAGCTACTGCAACTAAAACCCAAACCCATGTGTTAGAAAAAAATCCAGCTATTTCTATCTTTGGTATTCCTGGGAGAGAATCAGAGACACCTAAGTCATTAAGAATCCCCATCAGAATACTAAACTCCCTTCATCATTAAAATTACTTATTAGAATTTTTTCAAATTCTTCTTCAGAAATTTGTTCTCCATTTTTTGCAGAGAGATTTAGTTTTAATTTCTTAAAGATTTCTTTAGTTTCACCACTAACATTTATCGTAGCCATTAATTATTCTAATTAATTTAACTATTTAAATGTTCCTATTAAATTCAAATAAAGAAATATCAAGGAGGGGGTTTCACCCTCTGCCATCCCCAACGGGACTTAGTCTTAGAAATAAAAGACTGTAAACTAAAATTTTTACTTTTATAGGCCTCCTCCCATGTTCATCCTCTGCCAAGTAGCAACTAGCAGAACAAGAACACCAAGGATAAGAACTATTGCCGCAACTAATAAAATAGTTGGAATCTTATCTGATACATTATCTACACCAGCAGTGAAGTTAGTATTTAAACCATCAGCAGATACTTCTGTATCTGTTTTTAGTGTATACGTGTATGACAAAACAACATTAGCATAATTAACTGTAGTAATGTTGGTTATAACTCCAGCATCTGAAACCGTGTAGTTCCCAGATAGAATAGTTTCATTACTTGTTAAGTTTATAGCTTCACTAATTGAAATACTTCCACTTACAAATTTTGTCACAGAAGCACCAGCCAATGTATCTCCAGTAGCATTTATGTAACTACTTTCATTAATCACAGTACCAGTAGTTCTCCCATCTTGAAGTAATTCTGCGTCAATTAAAGTATTAACAATTACAAAAGCAATTATAACACCTATAACTAAAGAGGCAATACCAAAAATTAATCCAGTAATTAATCCCCCTGTTTGAGCTTTTTTAGAACGCAACATTTTTTCTTCAAGATGTTTATAAACTGCCTCCTGTACCTCCACCAATATTCATTCTTTGCCATGTAGCTACAAGTAGTACAAGAACACCAAGAATCAATACGATAGCTGCAACAAGTAATATAGTCGGAATCTTACTAGATACATTGTCTACACCTTCAGTGAAGTTAGAAACAAGTCTATCAGTAGCATTAGCCTGTTCAGAACCATCTGTAAGTAAATCTGCATCAACTAAAGTATTAACAATTACAAAAG
>Ga0222682_1000363_pt1 | contig 10551 bp, 13 predicted proteins | sample AntAcemetage1008_FD_179812 | JGI IMG/M metagenome (GOLD analysis project Ga0222682, IMG submission 179812) | Saline water microbial communities from Ace Lake, Antarctica - #1008 | ecosystem: Environmental > Aquatic > Non-marine Saline and Alkaline > Saline | place: Antarctica: Ace Lake...
AGCCTGATCTATATAAGTTTCGGGATCACCAGTGGACGGATACCACACAGCAATGTTCGTATTAGCAGGACCAGCCATAAGCGACACGGCCATACCGCAAACGAACACCAAGCCAATGATCTTCTTGGCAGGGCCGCTACCGATCTTGCCATCGCCGTCAATATCCATACCCAACTGCGTTTCCAACTTATTCTTCATCTTCCGAACAATGAATGACAAGTTCGCCACCTGTTTTTCAATGTCGGGCTTCTTTTCAGCTTTCGTTTCCATTTTCTTTCTCCCTTGTTGTGGGGTAGGCCGAGGCGGAATTGCCACCCCGGCCCTAACCTTGTTTCAGTCGTTTCCAACCATCTTACGCCGCGCCGTCGGTACCATAGATTTGATACCAGTCATACGGAGCATGACTCAACCGACACGTAATGACCCAACTCCGCGAATCGTTCGTGGTGTTAGTGTCAGGTTTCACGCTCGGAGGACGCCGCATATAGAACCGAACCGGCTTATCGCCCGTCACCAGATACCACGCCGTCGAAGACGTAAGGTAATGGCCGACGAAATATTCCAGCCCTTTGCTCTTGATCGCGTTCTTTTCGTTCGTACTCTTGTACGGGGTGTCAACCGATTGCAGGATTTCGATTGCCGTGCGTTCATACGCAGGCGGGATAATCAGCCGTTTGGGAATGGCCATGACAGGATTACCCTGATGGTCTTTCAACCCGGCGAAGTTATCCACACCAGCCCACAACGAATCCGCACCCAGCGTCACATCGGTGGCCGGAGCATTGGACTGCGCCGCTCCACCCGCACCCGTGAAGGTAGCGTGATCTTCCTGAATGAGATATTCGTCGGCAGTATCGGCCTTGCCAACCGTATAGACAGTGAACGCGCTGTTAAGATCATACGCGCCTTGGGTTTCGATCCGGTGGTGCATCGCCTTGCCCATCGAGCCAGCAGTCTGCTCAATAACGGGGAACAACGAATCTTCCATAGCTTCCTCTGAAGCAATGAGTTTGTACCCGTATTTCACATGAGTCCACGTCCTGATCGGACCCTCTTGGAATGCTGTCTCGGTGGCGTTTTCGTACTCGCCCAGTTCGCCAGGCATCGGCAGTTCGCCGTACAGAGACACTTTCTCGTACCGCTTACTGGACGATTTTACTTCGCACCACTTGGAGTATTCCTCCGCATATAGGCCCAAATACTGATAGAACGCCTTACTGATTCTGGCGTCATACAGATTCGCCATAGCCGCACTTATAATAGCCATCTTAATTCTCCTTTTTTAATGACGAATGTTATGATGTCGCGCCTAACAGGACATCGGCCTGCTTCAGCCTGACAACACGACAGATAACGCGAGCATTGGAATCGCCAATCGGGTCAATACATCCGACAACTTCAACAACGTCATTGGTAGTATCAGCCACATCGACGTACCAGTTCGTACCCGATTTTATCAGCGAGTACGCAACTCCGAGGTGGGTCACGGCTAAAGCAATAGCATCTGTACCGTTAATCATTGACACGGCAAACAGATTATAGTCATTAGCCTCGTAATAACCAACATCGGTGCCGGCAGTGCCGCTCAAGTCGTGAGCCGAAAAGCCCACGATATTGGCCACATCCGATCCGCCGGCCCATTCCTCTAGTTCAAACGTAGAGGTATCACGAACCAAAGGCGCACCAGCGGTAACAGCAGACATACCGCTTTCCTCACCAATGCTCCGATCCCATATCAGTCCATCTTTCCCTTCCTGGCGATAGATGGAAATGGGTTTTAAAACGCGTGTCGTAGCCATAATGTTTCTCCATTTCTTTTGTTAATAGAACTTCTACACTTGCATCTTGTATTCGGGAAAACAAGACACCACTATCGGGCATTAAACGCGTGTATCGGGTTACACGATCAAATTATCTATCCGCACTTTCACGCTTGGTTTCAGAACTGGACAGCGACTCCACTGCCACACCCTTCTGCCGCATCCGACGGGCTTCAGACTCGGAAGATTTCTTTACGCTGGTGTATCGCTCGGCCTGTTCTTTGCGCCGTGCAGTCACCATTTCCTTCGGGCAACACATCAATATCCTCTCCCCACGCACCTTTGTCTGGCCGTCCGTGTCATTCACCGCCGCGAACGGATCACCGAGGATTTTTTCTTTGCCACGTGCCGGAACGTAGCTTTTTTGCGCCAGCATATTCATTTCGTAGTCTTGATCCTTCCGCGCCCAAGTGTAATGCTTTTCGGGATCTTTGTTACGCACCTCCCAAATATCGCTTATCGCACTTTCACTTACCACACCAGCGCGCTTGATTGCAGGCTGTTTGTCTTCAGGAAAATCAGACTTCTTAACCCAATTAGGATTACCACGCTGTTTCTTTTCCGGTACGGGCGTTTCTACTAAAGTTGTGCTTTCGTCAATCATTGTAAAATTCCTTTCATCAACTGCGATTAAGACTGTTGCCGACGGGCTTTTTCGTACATCTCACGGGCTTTGTCGGGATTGGACCAATCCAACATTTCCTGTTTGGACGTGAACCCTGCCGCCTTCCCTTCCCGCATAACTTCAGAATCACTTAACCAGGCTGGCATCCGCTCACCACGGCTTGCCATCCGGCTCCCGCCTGCATCGGCTGATAAGTCCCTTTCTCTTGCCACTTGGTCACGGGCCTTATTCCCGTTGTTTTTCACCGTGGCGTTTCGCAGACTGATGAACTCTAACTTGCGCTCGTATGATAGCTCCTTCATGTCGGGGCATTCATCGTCGAGCTTTTCTATCTCCTTGATGGCCTTCCCACGTTCGGGGTCAAGCGATATTGCCTTGCGGAACGCTCGTTCCTCCGAATCGGACATGCGCTTCTCGTTGTCTCTCCGTTCAAGGTCACGGTCGTAGGCCACGTCTGACGCCAACTTGCGTACCACTTTTTTCAGGCCGTCCTTGGGATCGTTTTCAAAATCTGTATCAACGAGTTTGTCCAAGTCGCCCAAATAATCTTCAAACGTCTTCTGCGGCTTAACCGGCTCTACGTCCTTTTCCACTTTGCGGGTACGGCTGATGTACTCGTCTTTGTCCTTATTCCGCTTTTCCAGTAACTCCTTTTCGTCTTCGGACTTCTTCAGCCGTTCGGTCAGATCGCTCTTTTCCTGTTCTGCCTGTTTTTTCAAGGAATCAACGTCAACTTTATCGGGCGTATTATCGGGCAGAATAGCCTCTTTTACTTCGGGCGTTTCGATCGTTTCGGGCGTTTCGGGCTTCGGCTCTTGGGCATCGGGTTGCCCTTCAATGATGTCCGTCACTATGCACCTCCGCGTTAGCCTGTCGGGTTAGGCGTGTTTTTGTTAAGCCGGAATCGGGCTTCCGGCGTTTTGACTGCCCATCGGGGCTGAGATTTGTTGACCGCTCTCTTCTCCAAGTGTCGGGGGTGGGTTCGCCAGCGATGACTGATCATTGCCCGTTAGTCCGCCACCGGGGTATGAGCCAGCACCCCCTTGCACTTGTTCACTTCGCTCAAGTTGATCGTGTATCCCGATGTGCTGTTGCATCATCTGGGCATTCGGGTTCTTATCGCGTTGCGCCTGCCACAACGCTTGACGATGAATCGGATTGTGAACGCCGTGCATCTCGCCGGGTTCAGGGTTGTCCCATTGGCCGTAAATCAGCATTTCGTTGTTTTCCCACAACGCCGCCTTGATAGCCTGATCCTTTGCCGGAATGCTGACAAACTCAGCTGGATTCTCGACACCCATTGCCGACGCAATCCGTAACATGATCTTGGCCTTTGCCCCAGCGTCCTGGGTCAACCCGTAGAGTTGCAGTAAGTTCTGCACTTTGGTAGCCGCGTCCATCGCCTCGGATACGCCCTTCAGCGCAACGGTGTAGATGTCAGCCAAGTCAAACGTGAACTCGGCACCAATCGGCCCAAGCTGTTCCACTAAATCCTCGTGAGTCATAAAAGTGTGGACGTACATCGAAAACCGCCGCATAAACCCGCCGATAAGGTCATCCTCAATACTGGCCATATCGCTGAATATTGGCGTGGTAGCCGCCATTTTCGCGCCCATATACTCACTGGCAGACGTGCGCCCTCCCATAGCCTGGCCAATCACAGCATCCGTGGTGTTCATAATTTCACGGATTTTCTGTTCACAATACTGAATCGTCGGCATGATCGTGGCGGTCATATCGGAAATGGCCAATTCAAAAAGCCCAGACCGAACATCACCGCTACACGGAATAGTGTTTTCATGCCCAAAATCGTATTTATCTATTTCGACACGCATCGGATCATAAACAACAGGACGCCGTAAGTTTTTAGAGCGGTTGTCAATAAGCTGATCGGTGGCGATACATACTTGGTCAAAGTAGGTTTCAATCTTCTCGCCCAGACTGATGTGGTACATCCCGATGTCATCCTCGGTCTGGTGCGCGTCTAGGATGGGTACGCCGCCAGGAAAGATGTTCTCACGGATTTCGATTATCTCGCAGGATTCCGGTGAGCCAAGTATCCGCACCCGGCACCGCAGTTCCGGCCCGTTCTCGTCCCACTTTCCACCATCCTTGTCGATTGGCAGATTGACCCAAATAACCCAATGATTATACCGCTCGCCCGTCCTGTCCTCGTAGGTGCGGTCTGCGTTGTCCATCCTATCGGACTTGGTGTTATTGTACTCGTTGGATGAAACGTGTTCCTGATACTTGGCAAACTTCTCACGCAATCCACCTTCTTCGTCGTCCTTGAATAAGGCTACGTTGTTCTTCTTGCTGTCGGAAAGTAGTTTTGTCCATGAAATAGGGGCTTTAATGCCGATGAACGGCTGGGCGTCCATCTCGTCGATATTCTCATCCAGCCATACCGTGTCTAGCGGCAACACGTCCAAGACCGGAAGGTTGTTCTTCGTGAACGGCTTGGTCTTGCGTTCACCCGTTTCCTTGTCGCGGTACACCACGTCCACGATCTGCTTCTCCCAAGGCACCCCGGCGAACCCGTTGCCGTTCTTGTAGAGGTCGAGCAGTATCCGCTTGAGATTACGCTTGAACTCACCCTGCGCCTGCGCCTTGCGGAACAGTTGCGTCATTATCTCGGCGTTCTTGCCGCGAATCTGGTTGGCCGCTTCATCGTCGATGATACCACGGAATCCGTACTTGTAATTCTCCGGATTATCCGTAAAAGTCTTGAATGCCATGCTGACAAGCTGATTAACGCTGATGTGGAATACGCCAGACGATTCATTCGCCCGATGCACGTCGTCCTTGCCGGTGTCGGGCTTGACGCGGAACATAACATCATTTTTCTCCCATATCTCCTCCAATTCATTGCGATCCTTTATGTTAGAGAACAGTGAGCCGATACGTTTCTTGGCTTCCTCGACAATTGCATCCTTTTCGGCGTAATTGGGAAACAAATCCGTAATCACAGTAGCCGTACTCTCGGAAGTATCGGTAGGCTGGATGATTTCTTGTTCCTCTGGCGGAGCTTCTAAAAAGGTGTCTGTTGGGTCCATAAATAAAAAAACGGGACTACAAGCCGTTAGGCCCATAATCCCGTGATCTTTCTTTTACTAGAAATGATCTACTGGTGATTGTCGGAATATTGTTTTGTTTCAGTTACAGCGAACTCTTTTATCGCACCCTTTACACCGCGAATTGCTATCTGGAACCAAGCATTCCTTTCGGCTAGTTCGTGTAATTTATTGACAAGTTCCGTTTCCGGACGCACCTTTTCCTCATACAATAATTTGACATCTTTCTGTGGCATTTGTCAACTCAAATCATTTTCTTGTAATGGAAATTTCCGTCACCCAGTGCTATACACTGCTCGGCGTGGATGGTATCTACGTTAGAAAAGCGCGTTTCCCTTTGGTTGTCGCGGGAACATTTACTACCGCAATACGGGAACCATTTACTACGAGAATCAACAAGGTTTGGGCAAACGGGACACTTGCGTTTCTTTCTCATCTTCACCTCATTTTTTTCATATCCCCATATTTCCCCCAATGATGTATAATCATTATCGTCGGGACAATTATACGGATCGTTTTCTGTTAAAAATTTAATCTGTTTGCACACACAAAATTTCCGATTCATCAATGAGTTTATACGTTACACCGTCTTCGACAACGGTTACCCCAGCGTCGTTGAACCATACTTGCATCCCAACATTCACGCTGGCACACGCGGTATCGCTATTTACCCTGAAGACCTTGCCCGATAGCGACTGCTTCTTGGCGGTATCTGGGAGTATTATTCCGCCTTCGGATGACTTTACACCATTTTCAAGGATCATTGCATAGTTGTTTTGGGGCATAATTATCTCCACATGTTTTTTCACTTTCAGCTTGGCCAATATCCGCTTGGCCTCCGTCATCGCCAGCGTCCTATCCGCAAACGGCAATACCGTGGCGTCACGCAGATACAGAATGACCTCGCCACGCTTGAACCCTTCGACGGCGTAACCGCAGGAAATAACAGTGCCGCGCCAGCTATACATTCTATAGCGTTCGGGTATGATGATACCGCCGTCGTTGTCCTCCGGTGTTTCACGGCGTATCAGGACGTTGCCACGGAGCGGGTGAAAGCGTGGGTTTGAGAGTTCCATTAGTCATCCCCCATTTGCTTGATTTGTTTCCGCAAGTCAGCGATAAACCCCAGCACGTACTTCAAACTGGCCACCTCGCCCCGCAGTTTGCCGTCCTCGAATGCATTGCCGTTTACACGTGACACGTCGTTGAGTCCTTCCTTCTGCTCGTAGAACTTGGCTTCGATTAGCTTAAAACCTGGTTCGTGGATCACGAGGCTTATGAGCTTGAGATCGGCGTTATCGATTGACATTCTAATATCCTCCATGTTTACTTACGTTTTTCATTGTTCCCGGCTTATTGTTGGCATAGTCACCCATGTACTTTGAATCGCTTGATGCAAAATATTCCACAGCATCGATGAGATGGTCGTCCTTGTTGCGCTTGGTTTCCTTGATGTTATGCGTCTCGTTTCCAAACGCCCTCATGTCTGTGACGCACCGTTCGATCTCCCACCTGAATTTGGCGCACTTACGGCTGAAGTAAATCCTCGGTGCGCCCAGATTGCCGGTAATCATGTGTTTGCGATTTGGGTCAATCTTGAGCAATGCCCGTAGGTTCTGGGCGCGGTGTTCCTGCCCGATCTTCGTGCTTTCGACTACCTTTAATCCACCGATCTGGAAAAAGAAACTCACCGGCCTACCGACACCGCCTGCGGTCTGGAAGCTGTGCCAGTCCAAATATGTTCGTGCGTATTTCTGCCGAATCTCAACCTCATCGTAAACATCGTAGTTGACGCCTGCGGCTTTGTCCAGCATCTTCTTAACCAGCTTCCGGTCGTTACCACAAGCCGCGACTATCGCCGGTGCGTGTTGGATAGCGTCCATGCCTGTCTTGTAATATTCGTCGTACATGAACATATCGCCAGCCGGAGATACCGCCCACATCGCACAGGCCGTCGGATTGTTATATCCGTAGTCCACACTCCGATAATGCGTCCATCCTTTTTTCTTAATGTCCTCGTAAGTCCAATCAACGTAATGCACAGCGTTGTCGATTTCTGGATAGTACAGGCCGCTCACCTGTTGAGCAATTCCGTAGTACCGAGCCATGCCCTCGCGGATAGCCGCCTGATTGCCGGTTTTCTTGGGGTTCTCCACGTGTTCGATAAAAGCCTTGCGTTTCTGTTCCTTGGAGTAGATATGGTCCGGTACGTCGTCCACGGAGATGCGTGTTCGCAACACCGTATGACCACGGGTATCGTTGCCCGTCCATAGGTCTGTGAGGAAGCTGTTCGCCCCGCTTTCCGGTCTGCCGGGAATCGAGTGTGGCGTGTACGGCATAATAAACTTAATACCTTCTAGCGTCCGGCCACGTTGCGATAACTCCATGAAAAACGCCAGAGGCATCTGCTCGTTGGCCAGCACCAGGTTGGCCTTAATCCCGCAACACACGCTTGGCAACTGGTCGTAGGTGAGCAGGATAATCCGGCTCCCACACTTCAGATCAACGGTCGGACCCAGATGCCATGATGGTTCCTTGGTGCCTCCCAGCGATACCGCCTTGAACGGCCCCAACTGTTCCGCTGGAATCCACTTCTGCAATTCAGGCCATAGGTCTTCTTTTATATGACTTTTATCATAACCAAAAGCCACTAAAGTCTTTTTGCCCTGCCAGTCATGGTAATCTATGCCGTGCAGGAATATCGGCCATTTGGGATTGCAGGGGATCATTTCCAGCACACACTTGACTACAGCGTGACAGGTCTTACCGACTTGGTTTGGCGACTGGTTGATGTAAATATCGTGCTTCTGATCGTTAATCCAATCGGGCATCGACGCTACATCGAACCCTGCATCGTAGGCGCGTCCAGCCTTACCGTGTGGCACAAACCATCCGAGTTCGCATTCAGCCTTACGCCGTTCCAACACTTTCAGTTCAGCTTCCAGCGCGGGGTCAGCTTTGATTTCAGCTTGCGTGAACTCTAGCAGTTCCTTGCCGAGTCGTAGCTGATACAGTTTTTCTGTGGCTTCGTCTGTCATAACGACACTAATTTCCCCCGGCTGGTTACAATCCCATCGGCACAATGCCTAATATCCACATCCCAATCGCACCAGATTTCAACACCATGCTTCCACGCCTGAACCGCGAAAAAGTAATCTTCGGTCATAATCTTGTCGCTCTTGACCATATCCGGCCCGAAAAACCACGGGGACGGGAGTTTATCGAATATCGACATATTATACACCACTAGTTCACCACCTACTGCACTCACCTTTTCAAGCCCGTGGTGGTTTTGAGGATCGGCTATCGGTTTGAATAACCGCTTTTCTGGAAAAATCTCACCGGCAACGTGGCACCGAAACGGGGCATACCGGCCACTCGACCACCCGCTAATAACATCTTTATCGTGGGATACGAGCTTGGCAACAGTGTCGCTATCCCAGTCGGTGTCCACGGATATTAACGTCATGTGGTCGGCACCTAGCTCGCGTGACTTGTCCACGAACATCTTGAGTGCGCCGGGAGTCCATTGCCCCATGCTCTTGAGAAACGTGATTTGGGTGTCCTTCGGCCATGCCGCTTGCAACATACTTCGAGTGAAGTATGATTTACATTCGGTATTATAATGCGGCGTACACACGGTCATTTTTTTCATTTATAATTTTCCTTGATGTATAGGTCAATGTTGTTAGCCCATATAAAACAAAAAAACAATAGCAACAGCTTCCAGTCATACCAATACAAACACCCAACCACGCACGGCAATAAAACGGAATACATCCAGATGGTAAAATACCACTTTTTCATTGATCTATTTCCTCCACCACCTGTGCGTCTATAATAGGATCACGTTTCATTTTGCTTTTAACACGAAACACAAGCTCAAGCGTATCGTCCTCACTCTGTTTTTCCTTCGGTTTAACCTTGTTATGCGCCACCACGCCGCTATCCATTAAATCCTTTATCGCCCGTGGCTTCTTGTCGTCAGCGATATTGTCCACTTCAAGTTTCTGCAATAGCTCAATCGTCTTGCGCTCCGTCATATCGCTGATAGCGTAGTTGCGGCTCAACATAGCCGACTCGACAATCTCAGGATGGCCTTTACGGCAGAATCCCACATACGCCTTTTTCAGATCAAACATTTCCGTCAACTGCATCCCCGTATAAACGGTACTCAAAAACGCGATCAGCTTCTGCCGGGCTTGCGGCTCCGCGCCTTTAATGTAATCACGCATCCGGTGTATGTTCATCAACATCCCAGATTCGTCGTGCGGAATAATCCCGCCCTTGCGATTTAACTGTGGTCCTCTTGGCATAAAATGATCGCTCCCATTCAGGCTTTTTTATTTCATTCTTCAACACTATATTATATTCGTAATGAGGTCAAGTAAATATTTGAAATAAAATGTTGACAGCATCCGCACATCAGTATAGGGTTGATTTAGATGAATAAAAAACCAGAGTCAATCTATGTTCAATCCGTTTAATCCATACGTCCACACGGCTCGCATACCCGAAAGGTTACGCGGCGGTTTCCTCTGCCCACCCTGGGAGCTTGGTTTGCCGTTCATCAGCCGCACGTGGACGTATGGTATTTTTGTGAGGTGACATTATGACCGATTTATTCAATCTTGACGCCGAAAAGGGCATTCTCGGTTCCGTACTGCTCGAGTCCGATAAGGTTATCACGTTCGCTATCAACCAGAAACACCTCGCACCATCATCATTCTACGCCAGCCAACACTCACTTATATGGAAAACACTAGCCGATATGCACGTGGCCAAGCAGGCTATCGACATTCTGACGGTATCCGCCCGTCTCGGAAAGAGCGGAGGCTTGGAAAAGGTTGGCGGGGTGGAATATCTCAATACCTTGCTTGATGCAACTCCAACAGCCGCCCACGCCGAATATTACATCGACATCGTTTGCCAGTGGAGTACCATTCGCCGCATCAATGAGTTTGAAATCGCCCAGAAAGAAGCTATTAATAAAGGAGACGTAGATGAATGCCACCGACTCAACGCGCAAATC
>Ga0222682_1000368_pt1 | contig 10458 bp, 12 predicted proteins | sample AntAcemetage1008_FD_179812 | JGI IMG/M metagenome (GOLD analysis project Ga0222682, IMG submission 179812) | Saline water microbial communities from Ace Lake, Antarctica - #1008 | ecosystem: Environmental > Aquatic > Non-marine Saline and Alkaline > Saline | place: Antarctica: Ace Lake...
GGATACTGATTTTAGGTTTTTATCAGATACATTGAAAAGGAATATTAGCTTAAAGAAAAAGGGATATGAAAAATGGTATAGCTCATCTATCTATGAAACCTATATGGCTGCTCTAGAGGAGCATACAGGTTTTAGCAGAGAGCAAATCCAAGAGAAAGGGAATAATTTTGCTCATAATGAATTCAGACAAAGTTTCACCCCAGAAATTACTAAAAGTTATAAAAAAACAAAAGAACATTATATGAAAAACGACCAATATATGTTCCGTAACCCTTTTTATTATAGAAATAGAGAAGCCCAAGTCTTTGGCAAATATGCGGATGTAATAAAAGCAAATCCAGGGCCTGTTTTAGATTATGGCTGTGGTGCGGGTGTAATAGATGAATATTTATATAGACAAGGGATTAAAGATATTACACTTGCTGATCTGTCAGGGCCAACATGGAATTTTGTAAAGTTCTTTTTTGGAAAACGAGTTAAATATGAAAAAGATGTTGAGAATATTAAAGGTATGTATAAATGGATTTTTTCAATGAGTGTTCTAGAACATATCCATGACCCGCTAAAGGTTGTTAATATGTGGGGAAAACACCTTTTGCCAGGAGGAAAAATTATTGGAGATATGGCTAGAGATGTTGGAGGGGAACATTTAGAAGTAGCAATTAAACAATATGACGAGGTTACAAAAAGAATCGCTGAAATAAACAAAAGAAATAATGAAAAAACCTAAAACTAGCGTCATTATTGCTACTCACAATCGCCCTCAACTTTTACAAAGGGCAATTGATAGTGTTTTGGCTCAAACCCTTAAAGACTTTGAATTGATTGTGATAGATGACCATAGCGACAAGCCTCCCAATATTAAGTTGCCCGAAGGCGAAGATAGACTGGTTGCCATGAGATTACCTCACAATACTGGCTATGCAGTTAAGCCAAGAAATGTGGGCATTATGATAGCTAGGGGAGACTATATTAGTTATTTAGACGATGACAATGTTTATCTCCCTAATCATTTAGAAGTGCTTTATGAGGCGATTACTAAAAACCAAGCTGATGTTGTTTATGGAGATAGGGTTTATAAAAGTAATAATCCTAATGAAACTAAGTTCATGGGGAAACAAAGCTATCCCTACGATTTAAGGCAGATTGAAATGGGAAACTATATTGACACCTCTGACATTATGCATACAATTCAGGCTATTAATGACATAGGCTACTGGGATATTTTTTGGGAGAGAAAGGCTGATTGGTTACTAATGGTAAGATTTGGCAAAGCAGGAATGAGAATAGTTCATGTTCCTGAAATAATTACCGAGTATCATTGGCATGACTCGAACATAGGGCAAGAAAATCCAATGGGTGGGGAATTTCCTCAAACAAGTAAAAATTTAGCAAAAGCGGTGAATAAAAAATGAAAAAGAAAATAGCTAAATTTTTAAATAAAATACCAGAGGTTTATTGGGATAGATATGTTAAACAAAAATTAGATTATATTTTCTATGGTTGGATTAATCGTAAAGATAAATACAAAGATTTTATTGTTTTATATTTGGTAAATAAAAACCAAAATATTAAATTTAATGGTTTCATTACTTCATCAACAAAACTATCTAAAAAAATTGTAAAAAGATTGGGTCTTCCAATTAGTAATCATAGTGATTGTATTAGAGTAGAATCTATGTTTCCAAATAATGAAGTTAATGCCATAAAATTATGAAAATAGCATTATTCACCCTAACAAAAAATCGTTTTTCTTATACCAAACGAACATTTCAAAGTCTTGCCAAAAAGACTCATATTCCCTATGACCATTTTGTTATTGACCAAGGCAGTAAAGATAAAACTGTAAAATGGCTTAATGAGTTTCATAATCAATTAGGCAAAGTCTATGTTTATCCTCTGGCTATGAACATTGGAATTAATCGAGGTGTTAATTTTGCTATTGACAAAATTGGTGATAAAGCTGATGTTGTAATTAAAATTGATAATGATGTAAAAATTGAAACAGATGGTTGGTTAGAAAAATGTCTAAAGGTTCTAAAACCCAAACTCTTGATTTCTCCTTATGTAAAAGGCTTAATAGATAATAGAGGGGGAGTTAATAGAGTTGGATATATTCCTGAAGCTAATATAGGATTAACCCCTTTTATTGGCGGGATTTGTCTTCCAAAAGGTTCAAATGTTCTAGCTACCCCAGAATCAAAGAATATAGAAAAGCTTAAAATAGGAGATAGAGTTCTTTCCTCTAAAGGAACTTATCAAAAAATAATAAATACTACCAAGAGATATTACAATGGAAGATTGATTAAGATTAAATGTCGTAATTTGCCTGAACTTGAATTGACCTTAGAACATCCTGTTTTGGTATCAGGTGAGGAATTAAAATGGGTAAAAGCAAAAGATTTAAGGAAAAATGATTTACTTGTCTTTCCAAAGTTAAAATCCTTTACTTCAATAAAAAAAATTGATTTGGCTAACTATGTTAAAAATAGTTATTATTCAAAACGAAGTAACAATGGAAAAAGAACTCATATGTTAAAATATAAAATTGGAAAAAAGTATATTACTAGTAAAAATGGTAGTTCATATTCTTTACCAAGATTTATAGAATTCAATGAAGCTTTTTTTAGACTTTGCGGGTGGTATCTAGCTGAGGGTTCGTCAATGAGTAAGCAAAAAGGAATTGTTTTTACCCTAAATGGAGTTTCTTCTGAAGCGGAAAAGGTAAATATTTTACTAAAGTCTGTTTTCAATAAAAAAGGGAAAGTTTATAAATTAAAGGGAAATGCGGTTGGATTAAGATTTTACTCTCGTATTCTTTATAGTTTTTTTAATAAAGAATTTAGAAAAGGAGCTAGAAATAAAATAATTCCTCCATTTATAATAAATTCATCAAGAAAATTGTTAGATAGCTTTTTAGAATCTTATATTGATGGAGACGGGTATAGACGAAAAGCAAAAAATGAAACTGTTATTGTAACCGCTTCTGAGAAAATTATGTGGGCATTAATAATGATTTATTCAAAATTAAATATGCTTCCTAGTTTTTATCAAAGACAGGTTGAATTAAATGGCAAGAAATTTAAACAATATGTAATTTCTGTTTGTATTAATAAGAAACGAAAAGGATATTTTGAAAACAAAGATAATTTCTTTGTTCCAATAAAAAATCTTGAAAGCAGAGATTATAAAGGATATGTTTATAATATTGAAACCAAAGATAATACTTATGCTGTTCCTATTATAATTCATAATTGTATGATAGGATTAAGACGAGCTTGGAAAGAAGACTCTGGAGGTTGGGAATATCCTGTTCCCAAACATGCTGGAGGCGATAAATCATTTTGTGGTAAACTATCTTTGTCAGGATATAGGTTTGGGTATAAGGAAGATGTTGTAATTAAACACATTGACGATACTCTTGGGCAAATTGAAAGATATAAAAATTACTTTGAAAAAAGAAAAACAGAAAGGAGTATAATTTTATAAAAGGTATGCTATAATGAGAAAAGAATATAAATGTCAAAAGTGTGGTACAATATTTACTGAAGAAGTAAGTAAAAAATTTATCAAGACTATAATGCCTAAATGCCCTAAATGTTATTCAACAGAAATTCTTCTAATAAAAACTATTGAAACTAGAGTAAAAAGTAATATTATTTGACAAGTAGAGACAAAGTTTATATACTTGTCTTAGTTTAAGCAAAGTTCCAGTAAAAGTTATAGACTCATAGGAGTCATAGTCTTGTTGGAACTTTTTTTGTTAGTTGGAATGTATATCATTTATAATTGTGGGTATCAGATAATGCTCATAATAACAGCAAAAAGTGGGAAGAAATACAGTTTTAAGAAAAAGTTTGTTACAGAAGTAGATGATAAAGATGCGAAATACTTTTTAGAAAAGACATCAAAAGATATTTCTTGGTGCCCTAGTAATAATAGAAGTATACCGCCTTTTATGAAACTTGAAGATTGGTGTGCGGGTAAAAAAGGAAGATTTGGTTTTCAACCTTTTAGAATATATGACTCAGAAAAATATAAAGATTTATTTCTTTTAAAATAGAAACAAATATGACAGATACTAAAATTCAAAGATTTAAGTTTACTATCCCTATTATCAAAACAAGTGTCAAAATCGTTAAAGATAAGGATGGTAATGAAATTGAAGAAAGATATGTTGAAGGAGTTGCTTCAGGAACAGAACTAGACTTACATGGCGACAGAATGGCACCATCAGCCATTGAATCAATGGCAAAATCTCTTAAACAACATGTTATTGCCTTAAATGCCGAACATGATACCTCTTGGTTAGGAGAATTAGGAGATATTGATAAATTAGAAATTGCCGAAAATAATGATTTAGGGATTAAGGCTAAATTAAACGAGATGAGTTCTGCTAAAGATTTATGGTATGCCTTAATAGAGAAAAACAAGAAACTTGGTTTATCAATCGGTGGCTACGTTAAAGATTATGAAACGGTTAAAGAAGGCAAGGGAGATGACGCAAAATGGGTTCGTCTTTATAAAGAGATTGACTTAGACCATATTGCCGTTACTTCAAGCCCAGCTTATCCTAAGTCTTGGGTTTCAAGTATCGCTAAATCGGTTAAAAAAAATGATAGAAAGTTAATAAAGAAAGTAAAAAAGAAAAAGAAAGAAAAGAGCATAAGAAGTCAGAAAGATAAAAAATTAAGAACATTAGCAAGGAAAATAGTAAAGAGGATACAGTCAATGGAAGCAGATTTGCTTCTTGAGTTAACATACACAGGTTTACAATCCTGTGATGAGTCTCTATTATTAATTATTAACGAAAGTCTTAATATGTCTGAAAAAGATATCTCACTGGAAGCTGAGAAAGCTAAGAAAAAAGCTAATACCGAAAAGTCTGAATCCAAAGACGAAAAGGATAAAGCCTTAGCAACCCCAGAGAATGGGAAATTGGATAAAGACAAGGATAAAGGCGAAAAAGCCTCTAAGTCTGATAAAGAAGCCAAGTCTGAAAAAGACGAAACCAAGTCTGAAAAAGACGACAAGGAAAAAGCTTCTGTAAAGAAAGCAGAGAAAAAATCTGTAAAAGCAGAGAAGAAATCTGTAAAAAAAGTAGAGGAGAAAGCAGAAAAGGAATCTGCTGATGATGAGAAGGCGGAGCTTCTAAAAACCGTTAAGGATATGTCTAAGGGTTTAAAAGAAGTTCTAAAAAGCAATGAAAAACTCGCCGAGCGAGTTGAAGAGCTTGAATCTCAGCCATCAAGTCGTAAGACTGTAGAAGTTCATAAAAGCATTGGGGATGAGGAAAGCAATGATAAGACTGCCGAAGAACTCACTAAGGAAAGAAACAAAAAGATTGAGGCAGTGAGGAAAGAACACAGTAACGACCCGAATCTTTTCGCTAGGGTTCAAAGAATCCGTGTCGAATACGCTCAAAAAGTACAAGAGTAATAAGTAAAAGTGTCAGGTTATTATTATTATTATAAAAAAAGCTAATAAGTATGGAAAATAACACTCAGCAAAATCTGAGAAAGACCTTACTTGAAGCTGCTGCACTCTTAGAAAAGTCAGCAAAAGCATCTCAAGGCGTGGATCAAGCCGCATCTATGCTCATGAAAGATGCCATTTATACTACAACCTCTGGAGCGTTTGCTCAGCGAGAACACCTCGATACACAAATCGGGGATATTACTCGCCGAAACACACCGTTCTTAGATAGGGTTGCTAGGGTAAAAGCAAATGGTAAAACTCACGAGTGGGATATGGTTACAGCATTAGGTGATGAAGACACCGCTGTTGCCGAATGTGGTACTCCTCCCGAGAATGACGCGACAATCACTCGCTATTCTGCACAAATCAAGACATACGCAACAAGCGTAAAAGTCTGCGATTTGGCTCAATGGGCATCAAGTGATTACTTTGACCTGATGAATCTTCATCTGGAAAAAGGTATGCGTAAAATTCTCCATGATGTTGAGAAGAAGATTTATTACGGTAATCATGCTGGCGCTTCTGCCAATGATTTTACCGGTCTATATAAATTGATTGCTGATTATGCTGGATCATCTAATACCGTCAACGCATTGGGGGAACCAATTTCCCAAACTTACGTAGACAACGCCATTCAGGCAGTTGTAGATAACGGTGGAATGATTACCCATATGTTTATGGGAGCAAAGGATTTAAGAGATTTCGCAGCTCTCTGGGCTAACAAAGTTGTTTATAATGACCCAAGTGCCGGAATGACTTTTGGCTATAACGTAGCTCGCTATATGTCTTGGGCGGGACCAATCGAGATTGTTCTCGACCCGTTCTTGGTAGCAGCTAATTCGCCAAATACTCCGAATACTGATGTCTTTATAGTAGATATGGAAGAAATTGCTTTAGCCCAAACAGAGCCGATGTACCGACTTCCCACTTACCGTGCTCTAGACTTGGCGGAAACGCAGACAGTAGTCTGGAACATTGTTTTGGAAGTTCGAGTGCCCCAGTGGCAAGCGTGCGTAAAAAACTTGGGGTAAACTATTGTCAACAATCTTGACAAAATACTTATATTTGTATAAAATATAGGTATGTTAATCTCAAACATTTCTCAAACACAAACAGTTACAAGTAAGAAAGAAAAACTAGTAAAAGACGAAAAACCTACCGATAGAAGAAATTCTAAAGGTAGGTTTTTTATTGGCATGAAAGGTGCTTTCAAAGGAAAAAAACATACAGAAGAAACTAAACAAAAAATGAAGGAAAAAAGAAAGAAGTATTTTGAAAGAATAGATATAAACGAATACAAAAAATATCATATAGGTAAGAAACAGTCTGAAACATGTAAAAAGAAACATTCTCTGTTAACTAAGAAAATGTGGAATAATAAAGAATGGGCTGAAAAAAGAAAGAGAGACATATCACGAATTAGCAAAACATCTGCATATAGAAAGGCTGTATCTGAATCACTCAAAGGTATACCAAAAAGCAAAGCACATATTAAAAAGGTATCTGAAGCTCTTAAAAAGAAATGGCAAACTCCTGAATATCGAGCAAAAATGATTAAGGCAAATAATACAAAGAAAATGAAAAGAATTAGAAGCAAAAATTCAAATGGTAAAAATAATGCTATGTATGGAAAAAATGGTAAATTATCACCTAATTGGAAAGGCGGAATATCATTTGAACCATATTCACCTGAATTTAACAAGAGATTGAAAAAGAGAATTAAGAAAAGAGATAACTATACCTGCCAATTATGCGAGAAAAAACAATTTCTTCACATACATCATATTGACTACAACAAAAAGAATAGTGTAGAATATAATTTAATTACTTTATGCAGGAAATGTAATGGCAAAGTCAACTTCAATAGAAAATCCTGGACGAAAAAATTTAGACAAATAATATTTGACAAATATAACCATTAAGATTATACTTTAGTTATTAGGTAAAAGATTAATATGAAAAATATAGTTATAGTTCAAAGTAAAACTATTGATAATGAATCAGTTCCTGTTGTTTTTAATACAGTAAATGTTTTACAAGGTGGAAAGAAAGATATAAGAGAAATTAGTCGAAGTTATATTTTTAGTGATTTCAAAGCAGAAATCCCTTTCAAATTAGCTCAGATTCTAGTCAAACAGAATCCCAATGAGTTTTCAATCATGAAGTCGAAAGACAAGAAACCAACCCAAGAAGTTAAAAGGGTAGTTAAGGTAGCAGAAGAAAAGAGAGAAGGATTTGTTTGCCCTCATTGTGGGATTGAAGCTAAGAGCAAAGCAGGATTGCTTGCTCATATTAGAATTAAACACCCTGAAAAATGGGAAGGTAAAAAAACAGTTAAAAAAAATAAATAATGCAAGTATTTGGTAGTTCTATAAATTATACTATCGATGTAATCTCTGGTAATGCTGCTGAGCTTGATATTAGTGGCAATGTTTCTAGTGAACATTTAGTCAAAATAACACCTGATGCCGCAGGAGTTCATATTTTACTCACACCAGCTAGTTCAGATGATGATGCTGATGTTGATGATTATTTACTGGGAAATGGAGTAGAAAGAGAATTTCTAGTTGGCAGAGGATTAGATAGAATCTCTGTCTTTAAAGAAGGAGCAGGAGATGCTACAGTTTACATTATGGTATTATCCTAAATTTAAAAAAGTAAAAGGTTTAGTTTTATTTTTATGAAGATAATTTTTTTGTTGCCCTCATTGAGAGTTAATGGAGTTCCAGTTCTTTTTGAGTTAGCCGACAGACTACTTGAAAGAAATCATGATGTTAGAATTACTTCTTTAGATGAATTAGTTTCACCCATTTACCCCCTTAAAATACAACCTCAAAAAATACAAGATAGTTTAAAATTCTTTGAAAAAGCAGATGCGATAATCGCTTATCATCCTTCTTGTGCTTTTTATATTAACGATTTAGATGTTCAAGCCAAAAAATTCTATTTCTTAACTGATGATATTAAGAAATTTTATTCTCGAAAAACTATCAAAGCAAATTTCCCAAAATTAGATAAAGATAGAATAGAAGTTGAACATGAAGCTCAGCAAAAATATTTAGAAGCCTCTTATCAATTACCATTTACTTTTTTGGTTACTAATGAATCTTTATTTACAATAGGTTTTCAGAAAAAATCAATTATTATTCCTATTGGAGTTAACCATAAACTATTTTATCCAGAATTAGCAGTTCCCAAAAATGATATTCCTAGAATCCTTGTTGAAGGAAACTTATTTCCTTGGAAAGGGGTTGAAAGTATCAATCGAGCCTTATCAGATTTAAGAGGTTTTGAACTCTGGACGATGAGTAATACTAAATTCACAATTAAAAGCGATAAGCATTGGATAAATCCTACTATTGGTGGTACCAGAAAAATACTATCTTCTTGTGATATATTAATAAGAGCATATTATGAAGATGGTACTGCTGAATTACAAGCTCAAGCAATGGCTTGCGGTTGTGCTGTAATTACTAGGGAAACTGCTGGAGCTAAAATGTTTTGTAAACATGAAGAAAACTCTCTAGTATTTCAAACAGGAAGAAATCCTAAAGATGATGCCTCTAAAATTAAATCTTGTATTGAAAAACTAATGAAGAATAAAACACTAAGAGAAAAGATAATTAGAGGAGGATTAGAAACTGCTAAAGAATTAGATTGGGAAAATTCGGTTAATAAATTAGAGTCTGTATTAAAATGAGTGAAATAAACAAACCTGATAGACTCAACCTACTTTTTATCGTGAGGGACAATAAAGGTTGCGGATTTTATCGTATGCTTGTTCCTGCCAATGAGATTAAAAAACAAGATTTAGCCAATGTAGTAGTAAATTTTGGTTGGGATTGGAAAATGGTTGAATGGGCACATATTATTATTATTCAAAGAATGACTGATGTTGAAGCCTATGAATCAATTGACCATGCTCATTCCCTCGGTAAAAAGATAATTTACGAACTAGATGATTATGTTAATGCTATTTCTCCTACTAATCCTTCTTTTAATTTTTGGTCGCCTTTTGGCCCTAATCTTGGCAGATGCTTAAAAATTATGCAGAAATGTGATGCTATGCAAGTAACTACAAAAAGATTACAAAAAGAATTTTCTCTTTGGAATCCGAGAACAGAAGTTTTGCCTAATTACTTAGATAAAACACTTTGGGATATGCCTGCTTGGCAAGCCTCTCATTGGGATGCGTTTTACAAAAAGAAGAATGATGATATAATAAGAATTGGATGGGCAGGAGCGAGTTCGCATTATGAGGATTTGCAATTAATAGAGCAAGTAATCACTAAGATTTGTCAAAAGTATCAAAATGTGCATTTCTGCCTAATGGGATATAATGGAGAATCTAAAAGAGGGGCAAATCTCTTTCGGAATATCTCACCTGTTACATCTATTTGCCCTTATTGTAAACATGGAGGGCAACTTGAAAAAATACCAGGAATTGATTTATTATATTATCCAAGCAAACTAAAAGAATGTGCTTTTGACATTGGCATAGCACCTTTAATAGAAACAGGTTTTAATCAATGCAAGAGCTCATTAAAAGTTTTAGAGTATGCAGCCACAGGAATACCAGTTGTAGCAACTAGGATGAAGCCATATAGTGAGAGTGTTAAGGAAGGATATACGGGGTTCTTAGCTAACACTGGGAAGGAGTGGTTTGATAGTTTAGAACTTCTTATCAAGAATAAAGATTTAAGGTTAAGGCTCGGTAAAAATAATTATCAATGGTATAAAGAAAATACTATTGATAAGAATATCCAGAAATGGATGACCTTCTACAACCGAGTTATAAGTTTTAAGTATAAGTGGTAGATTTCACATATTAAAAACTAAAAAAGGTAAAAACTTATGGCTGCAACATTTCAATGGTGGGGCGAATACGGAGCAACTGGAGCTCCTAGTACGGCAGACCTGGGTGTTTCTGGTAACCTTTTCAATTTTAAGACAAGTAACTCGCTTGCTTCGGCAGCGGAT
>Ga0222682_1000369_pt1 | contig 10455 bp, 14 predicted proteins | sample AntAcemetage1008_FD_179812 | JGI IMG/M metagenome (GOLD analysis project Ga0222682, IMG submission 179812) | Saline water microbial communities from Ace Lake, Antarctica - #1008 | ecosystem: Environmental > Aquatic > Non-marine Saline and Alkaline > Saline | place: Antarctica: Ace Lake...
TTATCTTTCAAGTCTCCGAGTATGACTCTCCTTGCATCATCTTCGACCATCTGTCTGGTTGATGCATTCCCATGTTTGACCGCGGATTTTGTGGTCCGCTCCTCGAGTGCATCAAATCTCTTCTTGATATACTCAAACAACTCTCCGATGGTCTCTGGGATGATCTCTTCAACAACTTCTTCTACCTTGCTGGTCTCTTCTTCCGTATTGGTTGTGTTCTGGTCTTCCATGATCGTTTCCTCCTTGGTTGTGTTATCCTGCGTTATACCATCTTTGACTATCACCTTGACCGATCCGTTCTTGCTGTTTTTCTTTGCCATGATCCCGTCCTCCTTAGATTTTGTTGTTGTGCAATTGTAGGGCCATCTTAAAACAAAAAAATCAAAAAGTAAACAAAAATCTTCAAAAAAGAGACAAGTGGCTAAAATCATTGAAGATTTAATAACAAAATAAGCTAGAATGGGTGTACTTTGCTCAAATTCTATAGTATAATAACTTATGAAGATGAACCAGGTACCGAACACGCAGGACCGGGTGCCACGCACGACGCGAAACGCACATGACACGCGTACCACGCACGACGATACGCGAGGGGAGCGAGGCACTACGCACGACGCACCCGGGCATAAGATTGATCATGCAGGGCAAGGTATGAAGTGCGTCGCACCCGGCACGCTGTACCTGACAATTCGGAACGTGTATTTTCCCGGAGTTTTTCGGAAAATTACATCTATAAGGAATCCTAGGAGGGAGTCATAAAATAGATAGACAGGCAGACAAATAGACAGAAAAGGAGACAGATATTATGTTCGTAAAAATTAGACATTTAGATGTTGAAAAAGATGAGAATGGGGTTGTTATAAGAAATGAAATGGTTGCGGAGCATATTTACGATTGTAACCATTACTCATTGTTCCCATCCAAACCATTAAAGGGAAGCGAGGATGTAATAGAAATGAATCTGTGTTTAGAGTTTAACATGAGTGGACCTAGCGGTTGGGACAGGAATATCTCATTTCCATGCGAAAGCGATACACAGGTTACTGAGATTTTTGTTATGAATGAACATGGCAAAACAATAGATCGTATTATCTATTAATAGATATTTGCCTGTCTGTCTATTTTATAGCTTATTGAAACCTTAGAGGATCCATAAAATGACCGACATAGTTTTTTATTCTGAGCCGGATGCCGGGTACATAGCATATCTAGAAGAGCTCCCAAATATAAGTGCTTTTGGAGAGACCGAGGAAACCGCGCTAAAGGAGTTGCAAGAAGTAAAAAGAATGTATATCGAAATCTTAGAGGAGGATATGAATAATGGACAATCGGTGTGAAATATGCGGAGGGGCCCTAGGTACTGGGTACAATTGCCTAAGCTGTGGTCATAATCAGCAGCCTCAATTTCAAATTATTTACCCTCCTTATATTATTGAAGTGCCTATTACAACTGTAAGTGGGACTAAGTACCAAGCACCTAGTGAACAGACAGGAGGATATAAATAATGGCTAAAACCGGAAAAGACGTAGGAGGAAATGGCATGTATGCCGTTGCTGTACCTGATGATATGGAGAGACCACCGTCATTGGCGAGGCGCATAGGCCCAAAAAAGACGATCTACCTTGACGATGAACATAGAGAGTATGTATTTAGAATGGCAGCTGAAGGCAGAAAACCTGCTCTTATTGCTGCGGCTCTTGGTATTACCAAAAGAATGTTAACATATAGGGCTAATCAAGAATTAGCAGATGGATGCGATATTGCAATCAGTGAAGGACTAGTAAGTAAAATCTTTGCACAACGATCCGCACAAGCCATGATATCACCAGAAATGCGGTACCAAGTGCGCATCATGGCGAGTAAAGGTCTATCTAGAGACGATATGACTATGATACTAGGTATGAATGAGTCCACCTTTAAAGCCTACTTAGGCGACGAAGTAGCTAGAGGCAAAGCAATGGGTAATGAGAAAGTTGCTACTACAGCTTTTGACATGGCTACAGATGGTGAGCATCCCACTGTAACAACCTTCTGGTTGAAAACCCAGATGGGGTGGAAAGAATCTACTCAGATTGAGTTCCCTGATGAGAATGGAAATCCGCAGAAGCTAGTAGGAACTACCGTTAACCTATCTGCAGAAAATATGCAGGCTGTAATAGCCTCATTAAATGAGCATGTATGAACGAATTGACGCCAGAAGAGATAACTATAGCTAGGCAGATAGCTTTTGATGACTTCTACTTTTATTCTAGGTGGATGTTTCTACGTAGAAAAGGGTACAAGTGGCTGCGTGGTCAGCACCATAAGCAGATATGTGATGCTCTAGTGCGCGTATACACGGGGGAGTGCACTAGACTCATTATAAACATAGCTCCAAGATATTCTAAAACAGAGTTAGCAGTTATCAATTTTATATCATGGACCTTAGGACATATCCCTGATGCAGAATACATCCATACCAGTTACTCAGGACGGTTGGCGGCAAATAACTCTTGGCAAGTAAGAGATATTGTGCAGCAGGAAGAGTATCGGAAAATTTTTCATAAGGATGATGGCAGTCCATCTGTTATACTTAGGACCGATTCCCAGGCTAAGGACGAGTGGAGGACCACAGCAGGTGGTTGTATATATGCGGTTGGATCCGCAGGGTCTATAACAGGTTACGGAGCTGGTAAAGCGAGAGAGGGGTTCGGAGGAGCCATCATAATCGACGATCCTCATAAAGCGGACGAAGGTAGATCGCCTGTTATGAGGCAGTCCGTTATCGATGGGTTTCAAGATACTCTTGAATCAAGAGTAAATTCACCTACTACACCTATTATTCTTATAATGCAGAGGTTACACGAACTAGACCTAGCTGGATGGCTCTTAGCAGGTGGTAATGGAGAAAAGTGGGAGTTACTGTGCCTTCCTACACTTGTTAACGAAGGTATAGTAGGTAAGGAGGAAGCCTTATGGGAGGATAAGCATACTCTTAAAGACCTTTTGAGGTTAAAGGAGGCTAAGCCTTACACTTTTAGTGGTCAGTATCAGCAGTCTCCTAGTGCACCTGAAGGGAATATATTTAAGCCAGACAAAATAGATACTGTTGAGGCTGTACCTGCTGGCACAGTATTCACAAGGGGCTGGGATCTTGGTGCTACGGACGGAAGTGGAGATTATACGGTCGGATTTAAGCTTGGTAAGATGCTCGATGAACGATTTATAATTGCCGATATACTCAGGGAGCAGTATGGACCTGAGGATGTAGAAAGAGTTCTTAAAGCTACAGCTTCTGGCGATGGACGTGGCACTAAGATACGGTTACCACAAGACCCAGGCCAAGCTGGAAAATCTCAGATCAAGTATCTCACACGATTATTGGCTGGGTACAACGTTGTATCTAAAGCCGTATCTGGGGACAAGATTCTTAGAGCCGAGCCCTTTGCAGCACAAATTAATGTCGGTAATGTTATAATGGTACGAGCACCATGGAACGAGCCGATGAAGGCAGAAATGAAACTATTTCCTAATGGTGCTTACGATGATATAATTGACGCAGGATCTGATGCCTTTGAAGAACTGGCTGATCCGACGTTCTTTAGTGACTGTGTAACCGAGGAGGAAGCACCTGATGAGTAAGATAAAGTTAGTAGCCCATCCTGATGCTTATGGTATTATGAAATCATGGGAGGATGAGGCAATTATAACGGGTGAAGGATATGTACCCAAGCCATTTTGGTTTGAGAATACTGATACAGGTCAGCTATATTATGACCTATATGGGTGCCTTGGATGGCCGTCAGAAGTTAATGAGAAGGATGACGGATTGCCTGGATATGCAGCTATTGTAGGTATAGTTAAACCTAAGTCAGGTGATAGAGCCGTTAGAGACTCAGTATTTCAGATACTGACTGAACAGGAAAGCAAAGATGTACCTACCCTTCTTACAGGGGCGGTTCGTATGCGGGAAGAGTATGGATATAACGATCAACCAGGGCTGTTACGAGCTTTCCTTGGAGATCCAGAGAAATTTATAACTATGACGGCCCTATTTAATGAACGACTGACTTACCGTAAGAGAGCTGATTTGGCTTTACTAATCAGTCCACCTCATGATTTCTTTGAAGCTAAGGCTTTTGAGACTTATGTAAGAGCTATACGATCTTCTATAATGCCGGAAGCCGTTAGACTTTATTTTGGCACTAACGATATATTAAGAACAAGGTTGAGAGGCTTTAAGAAAAATGATCCATCAATAATGGCTATGGGTGGTCTTGTCCATACAATGCTATGTGAATGCATGTGGATGAATAAGATCTCAGGAAATTCTTTTAACGTACCAGATCAAGACTAGGAGGATGTAATGATAACAATAAGTCTTATGAATTTACTTTTTATCATACTGTTGGTTGCAGTTATTATGATTGCATGCGTGATGATTGGGGCCTTTATAATGTTTAAAGGCAGACAAACGGCGATTGATGCGGGGTTTTTTGGAGGAGTACCTAAAGGTAAGGTCTTTTCTATTCCCGAAGCAGAGAGTACTCCAGATTTTCCAGATGTAGATTCGACAGTATTAGATAGAACAAAACAGTTTTTAGATACATTAGGTGGAGGATCAAGTAATGAGAGTTCAATGCCCTAATTGTAAGAAGATTGATTTTTATACTACGGATAAGTTCGATTCAGAGAAACGACCTAATGGATCGATGGTTAGATGCACACTGCCGTATATGATTGATTGGCTGTTAACGGCTGGCACAAGTGTATCTGAAATGACCTGCCCAAGATGCGCGTATCCTCTAGCGGTAAAAGGCAGATTGGTATTAATTGAAGACGATAATGCCATTGAATTAACTTCATTACATCAGTCTTTAGATGTAAACATAGATAGTGAAGTTATAGGAGAGGTTTATGGAAACTAATAATTGGACATTATCCAATCTGCCGCCAAAAGGGCATGCAGATGCAGGGTATTTTGCTTGGCAATTATTTGAAATTGCAAGATTGGAGAAGCTTCGATTAGGTAAACACGAAGATTTTCTCGCTAACTTTGCCCTATATAAAGGGCGAAAAAGTGGAAATTCACCAAAGACTTATACTGGCCCATTACTTGTCAATTTATATTTTGCCAATATAGAAAGGACGGTGTCTAATATCACGGCAAGAGTACCTACTGGAGAGGTTGTGGATCTTGATGGAATAGGCGATAAGGCCGAAACTATTATGAGTCTTCAACTAAAAAAGTGGTGGAAAGACACTGATCAGCAGAAGAAGACAAAAGCCTCAGCTAGATCTATGGAAATATATGGCGTTACAGTTGAGAAACCTGTTCGCAACCCTAAGACTAACCAGCCAGATATATTAGTATCTGATCCTTTTTCTTTTTTCCCAGCTCCTGGAAATTGGGACGATATAAGTAAGGATGCTCCTTATATAAGTTTCGCATACCTTAATTTTAAGACTAAGATAGAGGAAGATTTTGATATAACTATGGTAGCAGTAGACGATGGGTACGAATTACTTGGGTTACAAAGAGAAGAGATGAAACTTAATCACCCTCATGGTAGCCACAGAATGGGTAATTATAGCACTCCTATGGTCGTAGCAGCATCTTCTGGGACTACTGGTTATATGTCTATGGACAAGAAGACAGATAAAGGGTTGATCATTGAAGTCTGGGTCAAGGATAGTTCTACAGAGATGGTAGAGTTGGGTGAACAATCTCTTGATGATATGGGTTATCCTTTATTGGATGAAGACTCTGGCGAACCTATTTCAACTAAGATTGAACAACCTGTTTATCCCGATGGAATCAGGAAGATAACTATTACAAGGACTGAGGACCCTGCTATAAGAGGAGGATGGATTGTATTAGACGATTCACCTAATCCTAATGTTAATTTCCAACATCTTGCTTTTGGAGATGAAGTACGATTTACTTATCCTTGGGGTCGTTTACCTGTTTATACATCAAACTCATATCGTGATGGACTATCTATATGGGGGTTTGCTGCTTCGGAACAAGTTGGGGATTTAATTCGTAAGATCCATCTGATTATCTCTAAACTGGTGGCATACACTCTTAATGTTATGACTCCTCCTTTAATCGTTCAGCAACATTGCGGAATCACTAAGGAAATGATCGAGAGTGAACTTAACAAGTCAGGAAGACTGGTATTAATGCCCTCTACGCCCAATGCTAAGATAGAATTTATGCAGATTCCAGGTCTTCCTGCTACGTTTTTTCAGGTATTAAATTTAATCGTAGGTTTCTTTGATCGAATTTATCAGATTGAAGATGCAGATAGAGGTGTTGGACCAAAAGGGGTAGTCGCAGCTAGTGCCATTATAGCTTTACAAGAAAGAAATCAAGTTCTTATGCAGACAAAGACCTCTTCTATTGATTATCTTGCGGAGCAAAGAAGTCGATGGGCTATAGGGTTATGGCAAAATTGGGGTACAGAATTAGATTCTGTGATGGTAACAGGTGAGAAGGTAGACTTTAGATTGGTAGACTATGTAGGTAGGAAGTTTAACTTCGTAGTCGAATCGGGGTCTACTACTCCAAGAACAAGTCTTCAACTAGAAGGAATGGCCAAATGGTTGTATGAATCCAAGGCTATTGGCCAGAAAGGATTACTTGAAACTTTAAACTGGCCTAATTACAAAGAAGAAATAGAGAGAACTGCAGAGTCACAACTTGATCAGGCTTTACAGATTATAATAGATGCTGGACTACCAGAAGAAGAAGCTATCAGATTAAAAGATTTCTTATTGCAATCCAGTTTTCAGGGTTCTGATAAAAAACCTTCAGTTAATAGGCGACCAGCAGAGCCAAAATCTAAGAATCCTCCGAGTGCAAACACGGAATCGAAGGAGTAATCCGTCAAGATTCTAAAAGAATTTTATGTACATATGGATCTCAACATGTTAGAATATATACAGTTAAAGGAGTAATTTATGCCAATATACGAGTTTAAATGTGGGAATTGTGGTCGGATACATGAGGTAATTTGCTCGTTATCTGATAAACCTGATACTCATGCATGTGTATGTGGTGAACTTGCTTCTCAGTTTATTGGGCCTAATGGTGTTGGGTTAATGGATAATAAAATCCCGTGGTTAGAATCGGCAATAAAGGTTCTTCAACGGGATGGAGAACGGCCGATCACTACTAGGACAGAGTATAAAGAATATTTAAAGGAAAACGAGTTGCATTGCATTGGATAACACACATATTGTGTGCCAATAATAACATCGGATAAACCGGAAACGGTCCGAAAGGAGAGGAACATGGCAGAAATACTGGATAAAGATGGAAATCCTATGGCTGATAGTGGACTCGATGAGAATGGCTTTATTCCTGGGACTACGTTCAAAACACAGGAAGAAATGGTAAAAGGTTACACCAATCTTTCAAGTAAACTCGATGAACAAGGGAATGAATTAGGCGAAATCAGAAAAGATAACGTTCGCTTATCGGGTCAGACGGAATCTCTTACAGAGATTTTAAGAAATTCGTCTGCTGGGGCTAAGGAACAAGAGACAGTTACTAATGCCATAGATTACAGTGCTCAGTTATCTGCAGTAGAGGGTCAGATTACTTCTTTAGATCCACTGAGCCCAACATATCAGAAAGATTTGGGTGCACTTGTATCTCAATCAAATCAGATAACTGCACAGGCTCAGCATGAGAAAACACTCAATGCTGCAGGCGAGTTAATGCAGAGAGAATTGTCTGAACGAGATATAAAATCGGCACATTCAGTCTTTCGTGCAGCTAATCCAGCCTTTGACACGCCGGAAATGCAAGCCAGAATTAAAGAGTATATTGCAAAAGATCCAACAGGGATGGTGGATTCTTTGGTTGCATTTCGTGAAATCCAACGCGATGATATAGCAACTGAGAAAGTAATATTAGAAACAGAGAATGCGGAATATAAGAGACTACTCGACCTTAATAAAGGTAAAGATACTTCAGGTAAAGTCGTTACCACAGCACAAGGTACAGGTGTAGTCACACCAAAGCATGAGAAAGTCACAGGTACAGCGCTCGATGAAGGAATGGCAGGTGCATTGCAAGATTTACGGGCGTAACCTGGCATAATGAATAGGAGATAATTCCATGGCATTAATAAATCAACTCAATGCTACCACTGGTTATTACTGGCTGAATACGGAGCCTCAGGATATTGTTAATAAGGCTTCAGCTTTGCTGTTTAAACTAATGGGTCTGGCTATTGACCGCGTAAACTGGCTTATTCAGCCACATGAGATCGTAGACGGCGGCCTTATGGTTAAGGTTCCTTTGCTGTATGGTACATCTAATGCCGGCGGATATGGTGCGACTACTGTAATAAATCAGTCAAAGCAAAATCTTCTCGATGCTGCTCGATTCAGATGGGCCGGCATATATGGTAGTAATACCCTTAACCTTGACGATTTGACCCAGAATACTGGGGATGAGGCTATTATAGCTTTGACTAAACAGTATATGACATCTATTATTAAGGCTGCCAGGGTTCAGATGGCAGAAGATATAATGACCTCTGCTGCAGACTCTACTCGGATCTTGGGTCTTGGCAATTTGTTCCAATCAACAACTACATCAATTGAATATGGTTCTATTGCAGAATCTTTGATGTCTGATTGGAAGGCTAATGTCATTGAAACACCGGAAGAAATTAGTTTCGAAGTAATGCAGAAAATCTTCAGAGCTCCTAACATGGGGGATTTCGCAGAATACAAACCGAATTTCGTTGTTACTACTCAGCTACTTCGTGATGGATACGAGAGATCTCTTCATCCCCAGCAACGGTATACAAACACTCCAATGGTAGAAGCTGGATGGGATAACATCACACATAAGGGTGCCCCAATAGTTGGTGATGCTTATGCAACTGCTGGTTATCTTGATGCTCTTAATCTAAACTTCCTTTCACTGAGAGCACATCGTAATTATAACTTTACTCCGCCTGTATGGGTGACCAAAGAAGTTCTCGGCCAACCAGATATGATGACTGCGGATACGAGATGGAGGGGAAATCTCTATTGCTCCAATCGTAAGATGCAAGTCCGTCATACGAACCTGACAGAACCGACATAAACTCTTCTAGGGACGAGGGATTTCTTGCTTAGTCCTTCGTCCCTCCTCTTAACCATAAGCTGGTAGAACGAAGTTTGAGGTTCTACAAAGGAGTGTTATCATGGGAGAAAGAGTATTAACAGTGGGGGGCAATAAGGCCACCCGCCCAATAAGCGAATTCCTGGGTGTAAAAAAAGTTACAGCGGCTGCGGCGGATATTTTAGACGGGACTACCAATACCTTGTTTACGGTTGCTGGAGGTAAAGTCTTGATCACTGCTATTGTCATGGAGAGTGTGGGCGGTGCCACAGATGCAGCCTCAAACGTCAAGTTTATTATGAACCCAACGGTTGGTACAGATGCAGATATGAATACTGCAACTGCTGTTGGGACTAAGGAAGCTGGTTCTGTGTGGACTTGTCCGCTTGTTCCTGGCTCTAATCTTGGAGGTGGATCAGGTGGTGGAGGACAGTTGAGTGAGCTAAATGGCGGATGGGTTTCTCCTGAAGGTACTATTGACGTGAACTCAACAGCAGATACGAATGCTACTAATTCTGTAACTGAGTCAGTGGAGATTTACTACATACCGCTTGATGCAGGTGCAACTATCGTAGCAATATAACCTATAACTTGTAGGAGGGCTTCGGTCCTACAACAACTATAAGAGGAAAATAATATGAAAGACATTATTCTTATAACAGAAGTGGCGGCTGCTGGAGATATACGATATATTCCAGTTCCATGTAGAGGTATTGTTCATTCAATAAGACTTGCCTGTGATACAGAAATGGTTGCAACTGGAACATTAAAAGTTGGTAGGGGTGATCCTACAACTGCTGCTTATTGTGTCAATACGGCGACTGTTCCTACAGGTAACACAGCTATTGGAGTGATTCTTGATGGGGTAAAAGACACGGATTATGGCGATCTTGTCTTTGATCCTGATTCATCCACAGCAGCAAATAGAGTTTTGTGGATCGAAAATGATAGTACTCTTGTAGGTGGTGGTGCTACCTTAGCAATTCGCATAAGGTTTGATGATAGTGCCTATATAGAGCAAGAAGCTTCAGAGGCATAACTTAATTAGAGGAGAAGGCAAAATGGAAATTATGACTTTAGTAACAGAGATCACAGCCTCTGGTGCAGATACAAGGTATGTACCTGTTCCTTATCGTGGTACTGTGCATTCAGTGAGAGCTTCTTGTGATCAGACAATGGTTGCGGATAAGACTATAATAGTCAGTAGAGGCGCTTCAGCCGTTAACACAGCTACAGCAGATGGTGAAACAGCGGGTGTCATTCTTGATGGGACGCCGGATACTACTAATAAAGATCTGGTATTTGATCCGGATTCGTCAACCGCAGCGAACAGAGTACTTAAGAT
>Ga0222682_1000372_pt1 | contig 10404 bp, 8 predicted proteins | sample AntAcemetage1008_FD_179812 | JGI IMG/M metagenome (GOLD analysis project Ga0222682, IMG submission 179812) | Saline water microbial communities from Ace Lake, Antarctica - #1008 | ecosystem: Environmental > Aquatic > Non-marine Saline and Alkaline > Saline | place: Antarctica: Ace Lake...
TTTGTATCTGAATTGACATATTTTTTGGTCTACGAGTTTTAATCCGTAGTAGTTCGTTTCTTTTTGCAATATGTCCCAAGTGCTTTTCATTATTTTTTTTGAACTGCTAGTGTAATGTGGAAATCGTGACCTTTATTTTTGTATGTTGTAGGTAGTTTATATTTTCTTCTCAGTTTCCCTAGTTCAGGAGCATCTATAGAGATAAACCAAACTCTAGACATCTCATCCCAACCTTCTGGATTAGTCGAATATACTTCTTTCATTTTGAAATTTATTATGTCGCCAATTTCTTTGATGTCAGGTTTATCTTCTTCTTCAAATTCGTCTAATTCATCTGGAGAGATAACAGAAACGTGTGCTCCACACCCGTCTTTCCCAAAATAAGGAGGTTTTTCAATATCTTCCTCATCTATCAATGGGTATAATCCATGAATAACTTTATCATCAATATCTATAAAGACATATCCCTCATCATCTTGTTTTAACTTTCCCTTCATCAATGTCTCATCTAATTTGTCAGATGCTAATTTTGTAAGTCTTTTTTCAACAACTTTACTTGTTAGTGCATCTGCATACTCTTTGGGATACAAGACACTCCAGTATTGGACTAGTTTGTAGTCTTTTTTCTTTTTTTTAGCTTTTTTAGCTTTTTTAGAATAGATCGTTTTCATTATTTTTAAGCTCTGGTCTTTTGGCAAGAAGTTCTGTTTCTTGCTCTTGATCGACAAAACCTATATTTTCGCTATCGTCAAACACTAACATATCAGTAGTTTTTTCTTTTTTTTGTGTTCCTACTGGTTTAATAGATGATTCAGTCATCTTTTTAGCAGCTTCTTTTAACTTTTTTTGAGCATTTTTTGTTGCTGCGTTTTTCTTAGTAGTTTTGCTATTCTTTTTCGCTGCCTTTTTAGTAGTTTTCTTTTTAGCGGTCTTCTTTGCTGCTTTTTTAACAGGTTTCTTTTTAGCGTTTTCAGTTTCAAAGATATCGAATGTCACTGTCTTTGTCTCTTTTTTAGCCAAAGGATCTATCTCTATTTCTGTACTTTCATCAGAAAAATCAATATTCGTTCCTACTTGAAGAGCATCTATTTCGACGCTATTAACACGAGCTAAAGCAGCTACAGTACTATCATCCTTATCTAATAGAGTCTTCTTCTCCATATCAAAAGCACTCATGTTTGTCGAAGTCGCTGAAGCTTCTATCTCTTCTTGTATCTTTTCTGTTGCTTTTTTTTCTTGGTAGACTTTATCTTCTTTTACTTCATCTTTTTGATAAACTTTATTAAGCTCGGTTAAGGTCATTTTTGTAGTTTCTTCTTTTTTTACGGGTTCTTCTTTGATAACCTCTTTAACTGCATCTACATCCACAAGAAGTCCTCTAAGGATGGATGTTAATACATTTGGAGATTTTTCCTGTTCTGGACTAAGTTCAATTACTTGTCCTGCTTTAACCGGATATCCAATAGCGTCTATAGACAATTCTCCTCTTAATTTTCTTGATACTCTAACTTTCATTTTTAGTGCTCCTCTTTCTCTTAGTTTTCTGTATGCAACTTTTTCTGCGTCCTGTCAATGACAGTTCTATATCGTTGCATATTATGAGGCCCAACTGGCTCTCTATTAGTCATATCGATATATTTTTCTCTTGAGTCCACAAATGGCTGACTTTGATTACCTGCTCCTACGCCTTCTCCTATAGGAGCTTTGTCACCTTCACCTTCGCCTCCAATAAACATATGCTCTGATGCTGGAATATCTTTTTCCTTTTGTTCCGCATAATTACTGCCTGGCGAAAAATCGTCTGGAAAACTTTTCCCTCTAGCTCTACCACCAAAACTTCCTGGATTGGTCTCTTCACTTCCGGGAGTATTCAGTTTAGTTCCCTGTCCATCACCAGGACTAGACTTAGTACTATATGGGTCCGCGAATCTACTATCAGGATCTTCCATTCTAGGGATATTCCCCCGATAAGCTAATTTATGTCGTTTGTAAAAATTCATGAAACAAATTCGTTTGGATGATCTTTTTTATATTGTTCAAAATCTTTTTCTTCTTGCAATTCGTCTTCAAGATCATCTCCCTCCATATCGAAAGTATCAGTCCTATGCTCTTTATCAGCAGCAATATCTGCTTTATGATCAGCAAGAATTCTCATTTTATTAGCGTTAATGCTATTTACGATAAGCTGTTCGTCAGTGGTTAACTCTCTACCCATCGAAGCAGCTTGTTTATAAACGTGATACAACATTGCATCAGCATCAGATAACAAGGAAGCTTTTTTATCAAAAGATGGATTACTTTTATTAAAATCTTCTCTTGAATCGTAATTAGAGAGAAGTTGACTACCTTGAACATTGTTTTTGATCTTTTTAGATCCACCTTCTACAAGAGCGTCCCAGAAGGCTTTATTTTCTGCTGATAGGTTTCCCTTATTCTCTTTGTCAAAGTCTTTCTGTGCCTTACTGGCAGCCTCTAAGGGCATATCCATGAGAACGACACCTTTATCTCCTCTTGTATCTATAGAAGATCCGGTCCCAACATTAAGTTGTTTTTCTGTTATAATAGAATCGGATGCATTTCGAACGTCTTTAAGTTGTTTTTCTCCGATTTTATCACCTTGTGGGTCTTTTCTATCATCTTTAAGTTGTTTGTCGGTTATTACGGCATCTCCAGTTTGGGATACACCATAAAACTTATTTTGTTCTTGTAGCATCTTTTCGGTTGGCTTAATTTGGGCTTGTTTTTTTAAATTATACATAATTAATCTCCAGTGTGGTACTAGTTATAATATCTAATTGTCAAAATGTTATAAGTTTCCTTTGTTGTTTTTGAAATTATTGATTGAAGATAGAAGGTGGAATATTTTTATTCTGTCCGTTTTGAGGTTGTCTCGTTTCCATATTTCTTGCGACTTGACCACCAGAACCAGTTCCCATTGATCCGCTCATTGATTTCCAATTAACTGTGTTACTGCTTGGTACAACTCCCATATTAACTAATCTGGCTCCAGGCAGTTTATGAGCTACAGCATTCATGGAAGTATAGCACGCACCCGCTAAACTGTCGCAAAGGTCATCGGTCCTAACATCTCCATCTCTAGGAGCACTAACTCTAAAACCTTTTACAGTAATTTTTCTTTGTAAATGAATCATTTCATCCATCATCAATTTATGTCGAGGTATCCAAATCTTGTCACTATTCATTAATACCTCTAATTGAGTATATATCGCCATTTTATATTGAGAAGAGTAGTGAGTGCATTTTGCTGGAACTCCTGCTTTTTTAAGCTTCTCTATACTTTGTATGGAATTCCAAATATCATATGTAACCATACCTAAATGAAATTTTCTTCTTAAATTCATGACGTAATCATCAACTTCTTCTATCCTAACTGGTTTTCCTGGTTCTGGTTTCCAATATTTTATCTGATCAACAACTATCCTAAAATCAGCTTTATTTGTTTCTTGATTTAAATATCTTTCTCTATGTATAATAACAAGAGCATAGTTGTGACTTGTAGTCGCTGGGTCTAGGTGAGCAAAGTACGTAAACCCTGCTCTTCCTGTCTTTTGTAATTCGAGTCCTGCTTTAAAACAGTTCATAACTTTATCTCTTACGAAGAAGCTTTCACCACCAGTACCAGAGAACTCTGCTCCATACTCCATCAAAAAGTCTTCTTTATTCATTGACTCATTATTTTCTCTTATTGATTCTTCTGTCATTTTTGTATTAACGTTCCATGTCGGAAGCTTGCACATTAATCTATTTTTTACCAAATGAGCTTCTTTGTAAAGTCTATAGAATAGACCCTCTTCGCCTCTAGGAGATGAGATACAAACTAACTTACTATCTAGAACTCGTTTCGTTTTTTCTTCTCCATTTTCGTCAATAAATTTAATGGTTCGACCAAATGTTTCCAAACTAGGCGTAAGAGCGGTAAATATTCTTTCGCCTGAAGAAGATCCACCTGATGTTTTATAACTTGCCACTTCGTCCATCAGCAGTACAAATATCTGTTTACCAAGCAAAGCGTCAGAGTTACTATGTCCTACTTCAACAACGATAGAGCCTTTAGTCCTAGATTTAAACTCATCATTATTTTTTTTATCTCGTGGTGTTAGTAGGAAAATTTTACTCGCTTCTATACCGTCTGGTATGAATTTGTCTTGAAAATAAGGAGAGTGAAGAATTCTTGTTTTGATTTCGTTGAAAGCAAGTGTGGCTTGTCCTGCCGCAGTAGCAACAGTTAAAATCGTTATTGGGTTTGAATCACTCAATCCATAGATGGCGTAAGGGTTTCCTCCAGGGCATTCTAGTAGTCTCATAGCTTCGTATGCCATGATTATCCCACATAAAAAATCTTTCCCTGAGTTGTGCGTTATAAACCCTTGTGCAGTAAAGTTTTGCAACGATTTCTTATGACTCACAGATAGGTCGAATGTCCGTTTAATGTCTGTTTTTTCTATACTTCTTATTTTAGAAAATATCAGTGGTTGGGTCTTTCTTCCTATAGCAGTTTTTTTAAGTTTTATAGTTCTTTCTACTTGTTCTTTTTTCCCGGTTAAGCCTATTTCTTTTAAAAAAATATTTATGTATTTTTTAATGGAAAAGTGTAACATATAACTTAAAATATTATATTTTCTTTCTATCCCTTTTCATCAACAATGCGAGATTTAACGTTTTTAGTTCTTAATTGAGCGGATATACCAAACTTAGCCAACAACGATTGAACTTTAACAGATTGTTGCTTATTTACACTAGAAAATTCAAAAGTACCTTTATTCCGTTTTAACAGGCATCCATCACAACTAAATAGTGCTCTTAGATATGCTGCTATAACATTTTTAGGGCAATCCCAAAGAGCATCAGGAACGCATTTTTCATGACATGTTTTTCCTTTTAAATCATGTTTGTATAATAATTCTTGTAAATCGTTTTTTTTGGGATGACATATTACTTTTTGATGTTTTTCGCTAAAATGTTTTTCATATCGTTTTTCAACGGATGTAACTTTGTATTGACAATCTGCTGAACGAGCACCTGTCCAAGGATCTTTAAAAACCTTAAGATTATCGCTTATATTATTCATTCTGGTCGTAAAATCTTCTAAAATTTCTTTATTAGCACATGTAAAAAATGTTGAAGATTGTGAACAGTTCCCATCTGCTGTCATATATCCTAAGATTGCAGCCTCATCTTCTGATATTGCATCAGACGTACCGAAGAAAGGAATAGATTCACAAATAGTAACTTTATCTTTTTTAATGTCTAGATCTTTAAGATTTATCCATCCTCGTTGTGTTAGGAAAGGATGGTTATCTGTACATTCTATTTCGTGACCTGAGTTTGTTGTTAATTTATAGACTTGTCTCTTGCCTTGATATATAATATCTGCATTTGGAATAATTTCCATTTCTTGTTTATCTTCGTTGTAGGTCCAAGACTCTATTTTTCGTCTACCGTTATCCCATAGTTCTCCAAAAGTCCATTGGTATCCAGTTGAAGGATCTATTATCGTAGTGTCTTCGCTAACGCATCTCCGTCCCCATATCAAAATAAGTTGTCTGAATATATCTCCATCATCGAATTTTGTTAATAAGTCTCCTCTTTCTTCAGTATCACATCCTATATCTTTACACATTTGGATTTCTTTTTCGGTTAAAACTGTATTTTCGTTTCCTACAGATCCTCGATAAAATATTTTTAAAATAAGTTTTTGCATAGGATAAAGTATGATCCCTTGTCCACCAAGATCTAAGTATTCTTTTTTTTCGCAAAAAGAAACAATATCAGGAATTGAACTTCCGATGCCATCTTTTGAGGATAGCTCTGTCTTCATCTTTTGAATTAAATCTTTAACTGTTGTTAGCGGCTTTTTTGTTCTAGGCATAATTCTTCCTTAATAAACGCCAATAAGCGTTTATGTATCTATTTTTCTAGTGCTACTATTTACCATATTTATATATGCTTGTAGATTAGAGTAGTCTCTTGGACTGACCCATGTTGCGTACATAGCTCCTATATATCGTTTATCTTGAGCATATTGATGCCATGGGATTTCTGATGTCGGATCGTCAGTGAAAAAGTGGTCATAGTAGCCAGCGAGTATCTGTTTATTCCCTAATGAATAAAAGAAATCTATTGATCTCTTATATTTCTCTATCCCACTTGGATTAGATTCGTTATCTTTGTCAACTAATGTCGAACGAAAATTCCAATTAGCTATTATAATACTAGGATCAAGACCTTCCCACGATAAATAATGAGGTGTTCCATTCTGATATCTAGGATACCAATTCGCATTGTGATATGGATCGAACATATCATTCCAAACAAACAAAGGTTTACCAGGGTCGATGGTGGTCATGAGATTATAACAAAATTTTATATTAGCTGCAAGATGTTGTCCTTTATTTCCAAAACCCTGACAAGATGGGTCACAGCCTGATAGTCTTATTTCGTCATGACTAAAATAATATCCATCGACACCATCGAGATTTTTAACATAAAAATTAGCTATAACTTCAAGTCTTTTAAAATATTGAGGATCAGTTGGACAAACCTTCCATACTCCTTTAAAGAAACCAATATGATAATAAGTACATAAAACGACATCTCCCTCAGACAATGTGCCTCCAACAGTATTTATAGTTGGAACATCGTGCCACTGCGACCTCCCATAATTCAATTTCTTTATATAATAATCCACTGCTCCAACAAAATCTCCACCACGATTATTAAGATCTTCAGCATCCGTGTAATCCACACCTTCAACGTAAGTCACCAATCCATCTTCACTTGTCATCACAAATGGAGTATTGTCCCGTCTTAAAACATTCATAATCCCAGCGGGTTCAACTGTAAACTCAGACATCCACATGGTCCCAGCAGTCATATTTGGAGATAAGTATACTTGAATTTTTGCGCGGTTCAGCGTGTTGAACGTCAGATGAACTTGCTGCCAGTCTGCCGTTAGAGGGGCAGAAGCGGTTCCTGTCGTGCTAGTTACGTTAGAAATTCCCTTACTTGAAACTAATCCTATAGCAGGGTATGTGGGGTCACGATCATCTTGCCATGCATTTGCACTGAGAGATAGGCCTCCGACATATCCATCAAATTTGACCCAAAATGATATATGAACGTAAGTAGCTGGAACCGATGCATATCCGTTAAACGCTGTATCAATAACTTGGGTAAGTAGTGGAGATGTTACTGGCCCAAAATAGGTCCATTCTATATTACCGTCCAATGCTAATGTGTCTCCTTCGTAAAGAGCTTCACCAATATTTCTGACTCTGATAGGATCTCCATATTGATTTACTGTCCAATCTGGTTCAACCGCTCCTGACGTTCCTCCAACAATTGTAAAAAACAAACCACCGTTTATTACGAGCAAAGATTGAGGAGGCAGTAATGTATTAGCAGTTCCAGCGTATACATGTAAAGCTTGCCATGTACTTTCTTCAGGAATATCAAATTTTATTGAATAGCTTTCACCAGATGTAGGTCTTATAACTGTTGTATCTCTAGTAATGAGTAAAGGGTAATTACGAGAATAGGGGTCATAATAGTTGCCAGCAGTAGAAGTGAGTGGCAACCATCCACTAACATTACTCCTAGACCACCAGTTATATTCCCAATCACCAACTCCAGCAGTGAATCCCTGGTTTATCCAATAAAATCGTGGATTTTCTATGCGAGTTAAATCATCTGGATCAGGAGTAATTGTTCCGTCTGCTTGTACTATAAACCGCATATCGCTTGCTAAACAACCTTCAGCCAATACATCTGAGTTAGGGTCTGTTGCATAATTGTCAGTATAATTAGTTGGACCAAAAAAAGAAAGAATAAACTTAAAGTCATTAGAATGACAATAATCTATTATCTCTTGCATTCTTTCGATAGGAGGCTGTCCATCTTTGTCAACTACCATTTCTTCTATGTTTGCCCATTGACTAGAGATACTTACAATACCATTATATCCAGCAGCTACTCCGTCATCTATTACTCCTTTTATATAATCTACATCTGTCGAACTATAATATGATCTATCCATATAAATGAATTTATAATCTTCTGAAGTTGTTAGATTACTATCATCGATTGGATATCCTACTCTTGCAGAAACATCAGCAAATAAAGGTTTAACTTGTATATCAAATGCCACTAAATATTCATTAATATCATTATATACAGTATTATCTAATACATGTAGTTGTAATGCTCTAACAAAACTACTAACACTATTATTACTTGTGAATATTGTGTCTAATTTATTTATTACTGCTGTTATGTTTGTTTTTATTCTATCGACTGGTTTTTTTATCGCAGATAAATCGTTAATTTCGTTTTGAAATGAAACAGTTAACTTAATAGAGGTTTCATCTATAAGTTGAAGCTCATTTATCTGATCAGTTATATATTTATATTGTTCTGGTGAAATCATGTTATGTTCCTATAGTATCTTGTGAGGATTCATATTCATATGTATTGTGTTGGTCTTTTTGTCTAATCCTAAAGTAATATTCTTTTCCCCTTTCTAAATATTCTGACGATGCACTTTTATACATAATATGTCTGTCTACGTAACTAGATGGAACTCCATTTATAGGGATTGCTACAAATTCTTCCTCTTCTTTTTCATAAAACCATTCTGTAGGAGACACGCTACTATCAGCAAAAGCTAATATCGTAGAAAAATCGCTATCTTCTGAAACATCAATTTCAAAATGATATAATGAATACAAATTAGACCGATTGATAATTAATGATTTATGCTCCCAATATCCTTCTGCGTAAATTAGATCTGACGGTAAAATTATGTCATTATCTTTTATCACATCTAACATCAACTGACTTATTTTAAAATTATTAGTATCCAAGTAACTTTCAAGGTCAGAACTCCAATATCCAGTAACAGGAAGAGCCAATAATTGAGACGACAGAGATCCAAACATTGAGTTTATCAATCCAGTTGTATATGTTTTATAGACATTCATAGATTTGAGCAAAAGATCTGTTTCTGTTGATAGATCTTGACTATTAACTATAGTTTTTACATTCTCATATGCTTCTGGTCCTTTAAGAGTATATCTACCTATAGCTTTTGCTATATCCCACATCGCATCATGCCATATCTGATTTTTTATATTTGTTGCCATTTTTATCTATTCCCTGGAACAGCATATCTAAACGATACAGTATTAAGCGGATCTCCAAATAAAGCGATAGTCCAATCGAGATAAAAAGAACTAAATATATACGCTTCGCCTATAGAAAATCCTTTTATCAAAGACTCAACAAACGGAGTTGGTCTAAGGTATCCTTCAGTTGTTGGACTCGACATTGCTCCCGCACATGTAGCATAACCTCCATTTAAAGCTAATCTGCACCATGTTTCTGATTCTGATTCTCGAACTGAAAAAGCTCCATCAAAATCTGCATTATAGAAAAATATTCTTTGAGTATCAGTATTTCTAAAGAATGATTTGGTAGCTCTGTCTTGGAACCATCCCCAATATATTGAATCTTTTTGCAAATAAGGAATAATAGGATCAAGATAAGGATCAATTAATATAGTAGATATAAGTTTAACATTCGTTCTTGGTATAGAATTATTAGCAGCATATAAAAGATCTTCTTTATACTCTTCTTCTTTACTATTTGTAATAGTTGCATATGGATCTAATATAAAAGCTCCATTCATATATATCTGATTTTTTAGATTTTCTCCATTATCTATAATAGCTTTTGCACTTTCAAGATTTGGACCATCTATTCTAGAACAAATAAGAGCTATATCTAGAGCATTAGCATCATATTCATCTATTGCTTTTCTGTCAAAAAGAGGATTTGACATTTTTTTAGAAAATGTATGATTTATTCTGGATATTCTAGATGTAGAGGATATAATATCTCCTCTATCATAAAAACCCCCAGGAACATTCATCCCCAAAATAATAACACTAGTATCTGAGTCTATAGCAGTTTTGATAGTATCTTCTACTTCAGACTGAAAATTTTCATAACTTGGAAGTATCTCATTCAGACTACATGGAACCGCTATTTTATTAGATCCATCAAGATCGTATTTAGCCAAGTAGTAATCTGCCAATAATTCACTATCAGCATCATTTTCTCTATATGCTATAAAAAGTTCACTCATATCTTATACTTCGTAAAAAATGAGCAAATTCCTTGATAAAAAAAAGCCTAACACATTGTGATAGGCTTTAAAAACAGTTTATTTAAAGTGGTTAGTGCTTATTCTTCTTTAATTCCTACTCCACCACCGAGAATTAAATTTGGATCATTTACAGGAGCATTTAGTTGGTCATTAACATCCGTTGACCCAAATCCTCCCTTTCCTCTAACTGTATCTGATAGGTTGTCTACTTCTTCTAT
>Ga0222682_1000385_pt1 | contig 10276 bp, 9 predicted proteins | sample AntAcemetage1008_FD_179812 | JGI IMG/M metagenome (GOLD analysis project Ga0222682, IMG submission 179812) | Saline water microbial communities from Ace Lake, Antarctica - #1008 | ecosystem: Environmental > Aquatic > Non-marine Saline and Alkaline > Saline | place: Antarctica: Ace Lake...
CGTGATTGTATCCTGTAAAAAAGCATAGGTATGGTATACTTTTGAATATAACGTTGCATATAATTTTGAATATACCATTACACTGCTTAAAATATGAAACATTATATTATTTAATTTATCTAAATCGTCTAAATTGTAGTGTTCATTTTGTATAACATTTAACTCATGTATAAGTTTAGGATATAACTGGTCATACGTCGTATCTGTACACATGTTTAATAATTTTCGTATAGTATCAATGGATACGTCTATACCACTACGCGTCGTCATCGGAGTCGTTTTAAAGGATTTCTGGATACTTTTGGTTTCTTTTGAATTATTTACATGCATACGCGGTTTGCTACATACCTCATTATAAATATTTTGTATCATGGTTAGTACAGATGCGTTTAATGGAACCCGTATACATGTTTTCTCAATGGTTTGAATGTCTTGTATGGTATATCGTTCTATTGTAGAATCTAACATATTCCATATATGGGTATGGTTTCTAAATCCTTTCTATCATGAATCAACTTAAATATGGAATCCGAACATGAAGGAATGTATCCATCACTATTATATATATATATTGTATGAGTAAAAAAACATTGAAAAACAAAATGAAAAAAAAATATAGAATTGAAAGCGATGTCTTGGGTGAAATAAAAGTGGAGGATGATAAATATTGGGGTGCTGAAACACAAAGGTCTATAATACATTTTTCTTCCATAGGACAAGAAAAAATGCCTACTGAATTAATAATTACGTATGCCATGTATAAAAAATGTGCTGCAATAACAAACAAAAAATTAAAATTATTTAAACATGATAAAATACCGAATGTAATTATAAAAGTATGCGATGAAATTATGTCCGGAAAGATGGAGGATCAATTTCCATTACACGTATGGCAAACGGGTAGTGGAACCCATACAAATATGAATGTAAATGAAGTAATTTCTAACCGATGTATTGAAATATTAAAAGGTAAAAAAGGGTCAAAAAGTCCGGTACATCCTAACGATGATGTAAATAAATCACAGTCGTCCAATGATAGTTTCCCAACCGTATTGTACATGACCACTGCGTTATTGATACACAAAAAATTACTTTATTCCGTGGAGTATCTTATCAAAGGTTTAAACATAAAAAAAAATGAATTTAAGAATGATATTAAAATAGGAAGAACTCATTTACAGGATGCTACCCCTATTAGTTTTGGACAAGAATTTTCTGGTTATGTGGCCTTGATAGAAGATTCCTATGATCAAATTAAAAAATCGCTTGAAGGGTTGTACGAGTTGCCTGCGGGTGGTACTGCTGTAGGAACTGGTATAAATACTGATCCAAAATACGGGACAATGGTTGTATCTGAAATACGTGCAATAACACGTCTTCCATTTAAGAGCGCCAAAAATAAATTTTCTATTTTATCTTCACATAACGCAATTCTAATCTGTAGTTCTTCTTTAATGTTACTAGCAACCAACCTTAGGAAAATTGCGGAAGATATACGATGGATGGCATCCGGTCCAAAAACAGGATTGAATGAAATCATATTGCCGGCGAATGAACCCGGTTCTTCTATCATGCCCGGAAAAATTAACCCCTCTCAATGTGAGGCGACTCTTATGGTTTATTTAAAAGTAATGGGCAACCATACAGAAATCGTAAACGCAAATTCACAAGGTAATTTTGAATTAAATACCTACAATCCATTAATGGCCTATAATATAATTCAATCCATTAAATTATTAAACGATATATGTATAAATTTAACAGATTTTTGCATATCCGGTATACAAATAAACAAAAAACAAACACAATACAACGTAGACAATGCGTTAACTATAGTTACCGCGTTAAATCCCTATATAGGATACGATAACGCTTCAAAATTAGCAAGATATGCTTTAGAACATGATATTAGTTTAAGAGAATCCAATAAAACATTAAAATTTATGGATGACCAATTGTTAGTTCAACGATTAGATGTTTCAAAAATGATTTAATACATTTTTTATTATGTTTTTAATTTTGTTGTAATTATGGAGGTCATCCATTCCGCATATCACATTGAGATTGCAATTCAAATTGAAATTTTTTATTTTTCGCGTTTTATTCATATATTATCTTATCCATAAACGTAGTGTAGTTGAATCAACTTAAATAAATAATATTAGTTTAATATTATGAATCCATCCAATACAGTGGAATCCTACGAAGAATGGGATCAATTTAATTTACACCCACATGTATTGCGAGGTATATATGCGTATGGATTTGAAAAACCTAGTCTCATTCAACAAAAATCAATTCGTCCTATCTTAGAATGTAAAGATGTTATCGTACAAGCGCAATCGGGTACAGGTAAAACGGGGTGTTTTACGATTAGTACGCTCGCATTGATAGACACAAGCGAATCCTGTATACAAGCTATACTTTTATCCCCTACCCGTGAATTGGCGATGCAAACCATGGATGTATTAAATGCAATGGGAAAATTTATACCTAAATTTAACTCGGTGCTGGCGGTCGGAGGTACCCCGTTGGATGGATGTATCCAAGAAATACACACGAAACACCCGCAAGTCGTTGTAGGTTGTTCTGGACGTATATACGATTTACTCCGAAGAAACGTCCTTGTGCCCGATAAGATAAAATTAATCATTGTAGATGAAGCGGATGAAATGATGTCCGATGGTTTCAAAGAACAGATTTATAATATTTTTCAATACATGCCAACGAATGTACAAGTTGGGTTGTTTAGTGCAACTTTACCCGAGGATATTGTTACACTCTTTGATACATTTATGAGAAATCCAGTTAAGATTTTAGTAAAATCGGAACAATTGACCTTGGATGGAATCTCTCAATATTATATAAATCTTGAACAAGATGATGACAAATATGAATGTTTAAAGGATATTTATAGTACATTTACCGTATCTCAATGTATCATTTACTGTAATAGCGTTCAACGAGTTCAACATTTATACGATACAATGTTGGCGGATCATTTTCCAGTTACGGCGATCCATTCCAATATGGATAAACTCGCCCGTATTGAAAATTATAAACATTTTAGAAGCGGAAAATCAAGAGTGCTTATATCATCCAATGTCACTGCACGCGGAATAGATATACAACAAGTCAGTACCGTTATTAATTTTGATATTCCATCCTCGGTAGAAACCTATTTACATCGTATTGGTCGTAGCGGACGTTGGGGTAGAAAAGGGTTAAGTATTAATTTTGTTACCCCTCGTGATACAAGATATATGAAGCAAATTGAGAAACATTATTCCATACACATTCAAGAGATGCCAACCAATTGGTGTGATGCTTTAAAAGAATAAGGTAATATACATTGTATTTTATCTTACGAATGTACAATGGACGAAACCACACACGACCCAATGAACTTTGCTGGATTTCGTATTCCATTAGCCTATCGTTCGGATAAATGTACGATTAAATCAGAAGTATCCAAGGATTTAGAACTTAAAAGTGGACCTCATCCTTTGTATGAATCCTTATTGAACGCAGACGATGATTTTAAAAAACTAATCATTCCACAATTATCCAGATGGTATACTACGGATACTATCTTTTTGAAGGATACGCAACATATTTTAAAAGGTCCTTTGCCAGCACAACCCAGTTATCATAAGATAATGAATATTTATAAAACGATTGAACCCAAACACGATACCTTTTTAGAACAATATCATTACATTGAATGGAAACCGTTCCAGACTCTAAATACAAATCAAAGTGTAATGCAATGTATGAGTGTTTATAACATTTGTTCCCCTATCCTTTCACTTGCATTGCCCATATTTATGTTGATTATTCCATTATTTATGATAAGATTACACGGGATTCAACTATCGTTCCATAGTTATATTCAACATCTTTTGGTGGTTTTGAAACATCACAGTATAGGACAAATATTTTTTATACATCAAGCCACCTTAGATAAACAAATATTCATATTGTTATCCTTTATTTTTTATTTCATTCAAGTTTATTTCAACGTTCAATCCTGTGTAAAATTTATAAAAAACATGACCCATATACACGATTATATATTTACAGTGCAAGATTACCTTACCGCTACGCTGTCTTCTATAGACTCTATACAATCGTGGAATGTATATCCTTCGTATAAACCATTTTTAGAACATTGTAATACAAAAAGAGTACTCATGCATACGATATGTAAAGAACTACAACAAGTCACTCCTTTTCAATATACAGGCTCAAAATTATTACAGTTAGGTAAAATTATGCGTATATATTATTTATGTAACACCGACCGTGCGTGGAAAGAGACCATTCAATATAGTATTTATTTTAATTCTTATATACATTCTTTGTCTTGCATTAAGGATAAACTACATAAATCTTTACATTTTTGTAAATATAGTAAAAAGAAAACATATTTCAAAGGTATATATTATCCACATATCGAGAAAGAACTCGTCGTACACAACGATGTTTGTTTATCCACCAACATTATCATTACAGGTCCAAATGCCGCCGGTAAAACAACCTTATTAAAAACGATTATGCTCAATACTATATTATGTCAACAATTCGGGTGTGGTTATTTTAATAAAGCACGTTTACAACCCTATCATGTTCTAAGTAGTTATATTAATATACCAGATACATCGGAAAGAGAAAGTCTCTTTCAAGCAGAAGCAGTACGATGTAAAACTATATTAGATGACATCCTTTGTAATAAAGAGAGACGACATCTTTGTATTTTTGATGAATTGTTTTCAGGTACAAACCCATATGAGGCTACAAGCGCCGCGAAGGCTTACCTAAAATATATTCACAAACAAAACAATGTACGTTTTTTATTGACCACCCATTTTGTAGACATGTGCAAACAGTTGAAGGATGAATGCGATATATGTAATATGCACATGCAGGTAGAAAAAGATATGCATCATTCCTTTATATATACGTATCGTATCCTAAAAGGTATATCTAGTGTAAAAGGGGGGGTTAAAGTGTTGAACGATTTGAATTATCCACAAGAAATTATAAAGGATTGTTTATGTGAAATCAATCGTCATAATTAATTCGTTAGATAAGAGTAATAATAGTAGAACTAATCATTAATGATGGATAACCTACTATTAGGTATATGTATTTTACTGATAGGTGTAATGTTTTATTATTTTAATGGTCGTTTATCTATACTTGAATCTACAATAGTAAAACAAAATCACGTCTTATCGGATTTTATCACCAATGTTAAGAGTAATACAAGTGTGAAAGTCCAAGAGAATACGAGTAACCATGGGGCAACCCTTGAAGCCATGCATGTTGCAAAGGGGCATCACGAGAATGCTCCAGATATGGACTATATTGAGGTAACGGATAGCGAGGACGACGACTCAACCTCCTCGGAGGACACCATATCCAATACGGTAGAACCGACCGAGGTTAAGGTCATACAATTAGGAGAGATAACGGACAGTCGTACTCTGGATACATTATTCAAAGAAAATACTGTAGAAGAACCCTTGGAGGAAGATGACGATGGTATTACGGTGGATATACACGATGGTTCAACGATAGATTATTCTAAAATGAAAATAAGTCAATTGAGACTTATTCTCGCAGATAAGGGTATCGTTCCAAAAGGCAAAAAGAAACTAGATTTAGTGAATGCTTTACAAGAAAATAATTTATAATATTTTGAATAATATATGTGTGACAAATGTCAAAATGGTTCAAACAATATACATATGAATTATCCTCCTATCATGGCGGATGGTCGTAATTTTACAGCATGGCAACCCGGTTCTAAACTTAGCGCAGATATACGTAAACAATCTAACCTTAAGACCAACTGGCAATATCGCCAATATATGCAAGATAACGCAGATAAAATCATAGCCTACAATCAACTTGCTTCATGTGACCAATGTGGTGCATGTCCAATGAAGTATGGTGTACAACCCAAACAGACCACCAACACCCCCGTCGTATTTTCCTCCATTGATGTGACACAAACGCTTGGTTATCCGAATAGCGATTTAAAAAGTCAATATTTATCTAAATACCAATTAGAACGTAGATTATATACACCTGTGTTAACACAAGAACAACTTTTACGTGACGGTTATAAAAACTATAATTGATTATAATATAAACGGATTACGATATGACATCGTATGATATTAAGTATAGATATTGGTATAAAAAATTTATCTATATGTCTTATTGCCTCTGATGGTAGTATTCGTGATTGGGATATCCTTGACCTCACGAATACTACGATTCATTCTTGTAACTATTGTATGAAACATAAACGTTGTACCAGTCGTGCCATTTATACCATTGCCGGTAAAATGTATTATTGTAATAGACATATTACAAAGTGTATTCCTTCTATCCGTATTGCACCGCCGGAATATTATAGTCTTTTAAAAAAACCATCTTTGATGAAAACAAAAAAACTGAATCATATGTTTGAGTTGAATGCATCGGTAGAAGAATTAACGAATCATATATATCAACATTGTGCCACCAAAGTAATTCAACCCGTTTCAGCAAATGACATGGATTTAATTAACATTGGAAAGACTTTAAGTACAATGTTAACCAACCGTTTAACGTGCATAAACGATATAGACACCGTATTGATTGAAAATCAAATTAGTACGATTGCAAGCAGAATGAAATGTGTTCAAGGAATGGTAGCCCAATTTTTTATTGAAAAAGCAATTTATAACATTTTATTTATATCTAGTATAAATAAACTAAAATTGTACGACGTTCCAAAAAAAACGTATAAAGAACGTAAAGCCTCGGGTATTCTTGTTGTGCTTGATTTATTGGAGAATTCCATAAATCATACATGGTTGTCTGTATTTCATACACATAAAAAAAAAGATGATTTAGCAGACTCTTATTTACAAGCGCTATGGTTCATTCATACAAAAACATAATTGCGTTTTACTCTACTTAAAATCATATCACTCTTTGTTAATATGCAAGCGGAAACAATTGTATTGAATGATACAGACATACATATACCGATTCAATCTAACTCTATTAATTTTGGTGGGGGTATTGAACTTTTAATGAATGAAAAACTCAGACCTGAGAAACATAATGACCTAATGGATATAAATATAAGTGATTTAAATGAGCTTGAAACGGAACTCAATGAACTTACAGAACCTACCGTATTCAAAGCATCTACAAAGTCGGATATGTTTAACTATATGTTGAAACAACCGGCACCTGTAGAGACTACGAATCTTCCAGAGAACCCAGAACCTTCCGTCGGTCGTTCTACAGCACAGTCTCATTTTGAAACCAATCCAAACGACTATTCCAAATTTAACATTGACCCGGATATTCCAGACGTGTCCGATAAATCACCCGAAGACATTCTCAGAGAGAAATTTACATTCTTAAATAAATTGGAAAATTTAGAACGCAAAGGAGTTCGTCTTACCAAAAAGTATAGCATGGATTCAAACTTGGACGAAATGAAAGGTGAGTATGAATCCATTATAGCTGAGAAAGAAAAGTCAAATAGTATGAAATTTCAAGGCAAAATGTTGATGGCCGCCATTACGGGTATAGAATTTTTAAATAATCGTATAGACCCATTTGACATTAAACTAGACGGATGGAGCGAACAAATCAATGAAAACATTGAGGATTATGATGATATATTTGCAGAATTACACGAAAAATACAATTCTAAAGTGAAACTAGCACCTGAATTAAAATTATTGTTTCAATTGGGAGGGTCCGCCATTATGGTTCATATGACGAATACGATGTTTAAATCCGCTTTACCTGGTATGGATGATATTATGAGACAAAATCCTGAACTCATGCAGCAATTTACACAGGCAGCTGTAAATTCAATGGGGGAACAGAGTCCAGGATTTGGTGGATTTATGAATAATATCATGAAAAATGACCCTAAACCAACAGAGAATAGTCCTCTACCTAACCCAATGAAAACACGTACGGATAAGAGTACCCGATATGCTGTAAATCCAAATCGTCCAGACCTTTCCGCCGCAAGAACACAAGATGGTTACGACATTCAGGATACATTTGAATCGGTACATGAGATCAGTGCACCGCGTTCCACAAACCAAGACCGTCCAAGACCTGAGATGAAAGGACCCAGTGACATTGACGACCTTTTATCTGGATTGAAACCTAAGACCTCCAAGTCTAACGAACCGACTGAACCTATGGTTATACCTGTAAAAGAGGGTAGTACCGTAAGTATTCAAGACCTCAGAGAATTACAATCGGCGAATATACCATCTCGTTCAAATCGTCGGAAAAAAAGTGAAAAAACCAGTATTAGTTTAGATTTTTAAGGTATTCCTTGAATTCAATATATATGTATACAGGATTTAAGATATCTATAGAAAATATAGAAGAGGTAGAGATGTCCGCAATTCCAGATTGAAGGAACGGTATACATTGATACGGTTGTAATTTTAACTCGCTTACGTTTACAGTAAATTTACGTTTCCCAACAAAAATATCGTAGGTTTCTTTTCCGAATAGGTCATGTATGGATAAAGAGTGATGAACGTGTAAAACATTCTCGTCGTCTTTGAATATACCGTTCGGTAAGATTGGTTCTATATTCACGACTACTTTACACGTTTCATTTAAAAATTCTACTTGTTCATGCCACAATGGAATATAATAGGTTTCTTCTTGAATCACTAAACTATATATGTCATGGTTCAATAAATTATCAAGGGTGGGTTGTAACGTAACCCGATAAGTATCCTCTCTACGTAATGGACTCTTACGATAATAATCTAATATAAGTTGTTGTAGTAAGGCATAGGATTCTTTATTTAATTGTAGTTTAAACTCTGTGATAAAATCCATGATATAACGTACACAGTTCTCTTCCTGTAGACCCATCCCAGTGTATAGATACTCCTTCATTTCAGATACATTAGGTTGTACGTAACGGGTTGGTTCGTTTATCCATTGTATTACACATGTATAGGCATCCTGTATTTCTATAAATGTTATTGTATCCATCCCTGTATCCTGTTTAAATTTATCTGGATGGTATTTACGAGCTTGACGAAAATAGGCCGCTTTGACCTCTTTTTCTGTTAAAGATTTACACCATTTTAATTCAAGTAAATTACACGCCTTTTGTATCTTCATGAATTGTATTTATTATATGAAATATAAATCGCTCTAAATGATAAATAGGACGATAATTATTATTGTAATAATACAAAAAACGATACGTTTGTATAAGCATAGGTGTAATTTGATGCGGTGTAACTATTTTTTGTACTATAACATTGGATAGAATATACCATATACAATCCATTACATTTAGATTGTATATTAGGATATCATACAATCGGTCTCGGATTTCGCTGTATTGAGGTGTTCGGATGCATTCTAGGATTTGGTCGCAAAGGGTAATATAAGGATGCATGATAGGATAAGGTACATGGTTACAATACTTTAATGTCGTAACGTCACTTGTGACGGACGTATTGCGTCGTACAATTGTATTATGGGATTTACTAGGACGCGGAATGGAAAGGACTCTACATCTATCCACAATTTTATCTGGAATAAAACTTATATGTTCCGTTAATAATATATATTTAATATTCACCTCGGTGTATGTTAATGTCTGCATATAACTATAAAATACTTCTAATAATTCATTATGTATGTCATGAAAATTTTTACATACGATTATACCCGTACGACAAGGTCTTGTTTGTAATATCTCCATAATATGTAGATATATCTCTCCCCATAATACTTTTGCATTACATCCTAATAATTCCATATCTACTTCAAAATGAATATCACTTATTTTCAAGGTATACGTACTGTTCCCAACGATATTCGTAATTCTACGTTCGTATTTTAAGTGAGACGGGGAATATTTGAGTATGGATTTTAACATTTGTGTATATTTACCAGAACCCTTTGGTCCATAAAAAATCAAACTTTGTAAAGATTTAATTTCTGGGGGGAAACGATTATATATAGTATTTAATTTTGGATGTAATGGATTATTCTTTTCTAATTGTATATATTCTTCAAAATGAGACATTGTATAACTCATACTAAGAAGAGCGAATTGTCTTTAATATAATCCTATAGTATGAACGATTTATCCAGAATTATAATATTTTCAATACTCCTTCTTTTCGCAAGTGGATTTTATTCATTTGCAAATTTTAGGGAAAATAAAGTAAATAGTAAATCAATATAATATCTCAAA
>Ga0222682_1000389_pt1 | contig 10264 bp, 19 predicted proteins | sample AntAcemetage1008_FD_179812 | JGI IMG/M metagenome (GOLD analysis project Ga0222682, IMG submission 179812) | Saline water microbial communities from Ace Lake, Antarctica - #1008 | ecosystem: Environmental > Aquatic > Non-marine Saline and Alkaline > Saline | place: Antarctica: Ace Lake...
ATAAATAGTGTATGTGTTATTAATAAATAGGGTTAGCGATACTGATTTGTCATATTTGTCATATTACCCAAAGAGTATGACAGATATGACAGATATGACAGTATGACAAATATGACATTTTCTTATAATGATGTATTTGATAGCTAAAGTTATATCTTGAAAAGGAAAAAGAGCAATGGGGTGATTCAAAAGTATGTCTCTTTTAAGAAAAACTTCATATCAATCAAAATCGCTTAATGTTTAAAATGGGTATAATAAACTTTTTTTTAATTAACACTAATATAATTGGATTGGGATTAACTTTTATAGCTAGTTTCGGTTGGGCAATTCAAACTTTTATAGAATCCTATAAAGACTTGAAAGGGCGCGTTACCCCCTTATACATAGAGCAACAAAAAGATTATAAAAGAAAAAGAAAAAGAAATCTTATTTGGCTCATAATTCTTTGTCTTGGCTTTCTTCTGCAATTTATTGGCTCTTATTAACTCCCGCACTACTCTCGGAGTGGAGTGTGTGGGGGATTGTGAAGAAACATAGCATAAAGTGTCTTAAAAGGGATGTGAGGCCACATGAACTTCGACACGCAAGGGCAACGGAGTTGGAGGATCACGGCGCATCAATCAAAGACATCCAAATATATCTTGGGCATTCCTCTTTAATGACAACGGAGATTTATTTGCACTCTAACGAAAAGAAGGCGGTTGAGAGGATTAAGGATCTTTCGGAGAAGTAGATTTTTTCTTCCAACAACTATTGCAAAGCAGGTGATGATTGGTTATCTTCTTTCCACATTTGCATTTTTTAAACACGGGTTTAATTTTTCCATTCACCCTAAATCTTTTTTTCCCTTGAAAGTATATTTTGCTTACTCTTTTTCTTCGGGTTTTATGTTTGCTTTGTTTTCTTGTCATCTTCCTAATATTTCTTTACACTTGCAACATTTCTTGGTTGTTTTTATAACCCCGCCAAATCTAACTTTCGACTTTCTCCCAAATGGATAATTTTTTCTTTTCTTTTTTAATTCGTAAGTTTGTTTGTGGCCACATTCTCTTTTTTTCATTATCCACTTACCCATCCCGAAACATCATCACAAAAACATACTTGTGCTGTTTTCTTTATGTGATAACTTATTGGATCTTTAATGCAACCCAACCCTTCTCCCCGCAACCAAAAAATCATAAAAACCAAAAACCCAACCGTTACAACAATTAAAACAACATAAAGCCACGTAAAAAAAGTTTTCTTTTTCATCGTCGCCTCCTTATAACTTTATCTGCTCTTGGTGTGGCATCCCTCACCTCATCAATTGTGAAATCTATAAAAAAGGTTTTTGGGAATGATTGTAGATCTTTTCTTTTGATCCTTAAAGTGATGTGATCCGGTGTTTTCATTCCCTTAATGTCTGTTAAGATTATTTTTTCCATCGTCAATGATGCCTCCTCTCTTGTGCTTTTCTGATTTCCGCACTCTTGATCCTTTGTCTTGTCATTGAATTATCATGGTTGATATTCTCACTTTCTCTTATAAACCTCAATTCTTCCATTCTCATCTCATGACGTTTTAGATCATGCTCACCTTTTAATTCTATAAGTGCTTTTTTTTCTTCGTGGATTTTTTTGTCGTCACTCTTATTTGGCATCTTCTTCTCCTAAAAATTTTTTCCGAATATCCAACAAAGTTTGTGCAATCACCTTGAAAACATCAACCTTTTCTTTTTCGACTAAAATCATTTCCCTTCTGTATATTCCAACATTTTGTAAAACTCCAACTTCTTGCTCAATTGAATTTTGATCAACTTGTTGTGCGGGGATCTTCTCAACATCTTCCGTATCAGTATCATCATTGATTTCTTCTGTTGGTTGTGGGACATCTGCGACAGGTTGCTCAATAGGTTTTTCCACAGGTTTCTTTGTTTGTTTCTCAATGGGTTTCTTGTTGTTATTCATCTTCTCCATTAATTTGTTTAAATCACTCATTTTTTCTCATACCTCCCTTGCAATTCTTTATAAATATATTTTAATTCTTTTGCCTGACTTGGTGTTGCTTTTCCACTCATTAAGATAGCCTTAAATATCTCATTTATATCAACTCCATTCTCTAAATCTTCTGCTAAAAAATTCATAACATCCTCATTAAATTTTCTTCTTAAAACTTTGTACTTAAACCAAAATTTTCTATTTGGAAAGAATTTATTGAGTGCTGTTCTTATCCAATAATATACTCCGAATATTAATAACAAAGAGAGGGTTGTTAATCCTAAATATTTAAAAAAAACTATTGTTTCCATTTTCTCCTCCACAACAATAACAACGGCACAAGTTCCGGTACAACTCCTTGAATATTTGGACATTTCATATCTTCATAGGCCACAATACGATCAAACAAAGCACCTACCTTGTCTGTAATATTACTCCATTGATAAAAAATAACTACCATTGAAACTGCAACAATTAAATAAAAGATCACATAGGTTATCATATTTCCGTATTTTTCCCACCATGACTGTTTCCCTGCAAATCTTTGATCTAAAATATTACTGATCGCAATTCTTTGAGATCGCATATCTTGTTGAATATACTTAACTCCCGCCGTTTTCATATCCTCATCAATATCAGGGATCTCAAAATTGATCCATTCTCCATCTTCTCTTTCAAAATATGAATATTCGTTTGCTCCTGATTGTAGTGATCCAACCCCAATATATTTCTTAACTTTTGGCACAAACCACAACTTATCACCTGCCCGACTGATGCTGTAATCCATCGCCTTGTAAGTTGCAACTCTGATAACTCTGCTCCCAATTTTCTTAAAGAGAGGGATTGTATATCTTAATCTCTTTCTTCGCATCCAATAAAATAATCCCACTCCAAACATAACAACAATAAAAATTGCCAAAAAGAATATCAATAACGCAAACCCAATTGATCCAATATTGAAACCCGCAAATGTATTCCCCAAATTAACCGCATCCGCCATGACTAATTTTTAATCTTCTCAATGTGGCCACAAGTACGACAAACAAGAGAGTTCTCCTTTATTCTAATATAAACAAATGCACTCCCACACTTTTTGCATTTTGGTTTTTTGTTTTCCTCTTTTTCTTTTGCCATCACTTCACCTCTTTTTCCCCCAAGATTTTATCATACTTATTCTACACACACACAATATTTAAATGTTTTCATCACAAAATCCATCCCAAGATTTTCCACATTCCCAAAGCACATAATCCAACCATGATCAATTTTTCCCAAACACTTTCAAAAGTCCATCCCGATTTGAGATAAAAACCAATCCATTCTCCCATGCTTTTCTTCTGCCATTCATTAATGTTTTTCATTATTCACCTCAATCATCTTTTCGTTGCACTCCTCACACTTTCTAAAAGCAACCGCATCAACACATTTATATTCAACTCCACACTTTAAACATTTAAAGGTTTTCATTACGCAACACACTCCAATAAGATCAACGCAACATAAACTGCCAACAAACAAGGGATAAATGGCATCTCGGCCTCTTTGCTTACTCTCCATCTCCAAATAATTGTATAAACAAATTGAAATATTAAAAAGGTGGCGATCATAATCATTAAGGCCTCGAAATTCACTAACAATAACCCAAAGATAACAAAAACCTTAATATCTGCAATTCCAAAATCTAAACCGGCAACATCATCAATAAGATCTCTTATTATTATTGCAAATACCAAACATATTACTCCCAATAAGAGATTGTTAGGATTAATAATAAGTGCTACAAAAATTCCCGCCGTTAATAATACCGATGGCACGGCCTTATATTTTAGATCAAATAAACTTGCTAAAATCAACAGGCTTAATATTACTAATACTAACCATGAGATCACCATTTTTTGTTCTCCGGACATTCTTTTTTATGATCATTCCAAATTTTAACACTTCGACAACTAAAACTACAATCACAAAAATAATGATCTTTATTACATTCTCTTAATATTTTACCACTCATTTTTTGTTTCATGTTTATTCTACACACACACTATATTTAAACATATTGATGTGATGTATATTGTGTAATATATATTTCATTATATTATTATTCTCCATTCGTATTCAAAATGAGATGTGATGTTTCGTCGCCGACGTTTTATTAATTTTTGTTTACACAATCTTCTTAATGAACTATTTATAACTGATCTGCTTTGTTTAAGGGTTTTGTATAATTCTGTTGATAATATCCATTGATTTCTTTTTTCTAAAATATTTAAACATTCTGATTGTCCCATTTTATTTTTTTATATTTGATAATCTATGGCCATTTTAGTTCTTGCAAATGTGCATATCTTAGGACATTCTTTTTTATAATATCCATAACAATGTTTTACTATTACATCTGTTTCGTGGCAATGATTTCTCATTCCACCCACAACTCTATCTGGTAAAATTATTTTGCACCATGATCTATTGTCAATATTTTGTTTCATTTTAAATTATCTACCTTTTCGCCTAATTTTTCTACAACTTCACTTAATTTCTTAATCGCATCAACATGAGATCTCATATTTTCCGCATGAAATTCCAAATGCTCTGCGTTTTTCCCTATGAGTTTCCCCGCTTTATTAAATCCATTTAAAATAAAAGAGGCATCGACTTCAAAGCCGTGTTTCTTTTGATTATTCCAATATTTTTGCACCTTTCTACTTATTGGCGCATCATTGTTCTCTAACTCCCCTAATCCCTTGCTATCATCGATCCACATCCAAATATCCCCATCTTCCGACCTAATCTCCATCTTTTTCTTTTTATCGTTGTACTGCCTTGCTAATTCATTTTTAAGTATGCCATAATGCTCTCTTGATGTCGTAAATTTGTATGGCCGGAATTTCTGCACCAATTCTTTCAAAAGATCCTTGATTAATCGATCCATCTCAAACACCGCCTTTCCTTTTGTTTCAAACGATGATCTCCCCATAAAGTCCAACGGCTCATAAATTGTCATTCCTTTTGCACTTAACCAAATCTTCCTATGATTAAAGATTATTCTTAACACCTTCCCACTACTAATCCTTTGGAATGTTAGTTTTTTCTTTTGATAATTTTTAACGATCTTCTCCCAATTGTACGGATTATAAAACACAATTCTCCAAATAAATGCGTGTCCTCTAATCTCTTTTTTGCCTAACCTGTTACCCTGCCTTGTGGTTAAAAGTTGTACTTCTTTTAATAACTTAATGTACCGCCATGTTCCATAACCAACCTTCTCAATGCACCCTTGTTTTTTTAATTTACCGACGAAGTAAGAAATATTTTGTTTTGGAATGTCATATTTTTTTGAGATCTGCGCAGGAGATAAGCCCGATTTGATCTCTGCCAATACCCCGATAAGTCCAACTTTTTTTGTGTTTTTCATACAGGTTAAAAGTTGTACTTCTTTATATAACTATGGGTGGTTAAAAGTTGTACTTCTTTTTAGAAAAATCGATCAAAAGGGGGTTGATATGGGTTATAAGGCCTGTCAATACTCAATAGATATTTATAAATGTTTCCATAGGAAATAAAGGGGTGAGTGTATGTGTGGATTACTCTAAAAATTAGAATAACTTATTGAGGCAACTGCGCCATAATTTCCTTAACACTCTTGTATTTTTTCTTTTTCCCTGATGGAGATGGTTTGGATAATGTCCTTAATCCCATCTCTCCTATATCTGCAATTTTGTTAAAAACTTTCCCGCTTTTTGTCTGTGCAAACTTCTCTCCTCGAATTTGCTTTTTGAGTTTTTTGATTTTGGTGGCCTCCTCTCTCTTTTCCTGCAAGGCCTTTAATTGTTGTTTAAGATCTTCAACTCCTTCCATTATCCCTTCAACCTCGCCTTATTTTTAATTAATCTTTTAAGGGTGTCGTCGTAGGTTTCTCTTGGATACTTTTTACACTCCTTTAAGGCCTCTCGGATTGCTTTGTCAATGTTTATTGTTGTTCTTGCCATTTTATTTAAATCCTTTCAATATTTTTTTTAATTTTTTCAACTTTTCTAATACCTGTCTTTTTCTGCTTGTTTGATACATTACTGCCATGTATAACTCACGCATAATTGATATATAAACTTATGGATACTTAAAAAAATATAGGAGGCCGTGTGGCCTCCAAGAAATAAAAAATAACTCAATTGTTATTATGCTTATGCACCGCCTTCAATCAATCCTGATCCTCGAATTGCCGTGATTATAATCACAGTCAAAAGGATCAAAACGACCATAGCACCAATCACAATAAAGATGTCAAACCAATCTACTACGCCGGATATTTCAACAACTGTATCATTCATTACATCAGTTGCCGTATTGTCCGCATCGTAAATATAAGTATAACTCAAACTCACATTAGGCCACGTTGACACAGAGGAATTAACATACCCTGTTCCGGATACTGTAAAATTACCTGTTCCAATTACCGTTGGAGCGCTTATGTTTGATACATTATAAGCACCTGTAATTGTTAAACCTGTAAAATGTAATGCACCCGAATTATCTACCGTGTATGTTGTAATATTCAACCATGCACCCGTTTCATTTGTGACTGTTGATGTTGTTGATGTGTATGTGGCATCTCGCAATTCTCCACCCATTAGGGTAAAGATCATTGTTATAAGACCAATAACAAATAACATCACTACAAGGGACAATAGTATTGTCAAACCTGCAACTCCTTTATCTGCTTTTGTATTAATTCTCATTTGATTATATCTCAAAAGAGATTAATTCAATCTTATGCACCGCCTTCAATCAATCCTGATCCTCGAATTGCCGTGATTATTATCACAGTCAAAAGGATCAAAACGACCATAGCACCAATAACAATAAAGATGTCAAACCAATCGGTTACACCTGATATTGCGCCTGTTGTATCATTTATAATACCAATTGCGGTTGTATCATTTGTAGCATCCTGCAATTCACCGCCCATAAGGGCAAAGATCATTACAATCAAACCGATCACGAATAACATTGTTACAAGGGACAATAGTATTGTCAAACCTGCAACTCCTTTATCGCACTTATCGAATTTCACTTTTCAAAAAACCTCCTTTCAAAGAGGGTTATTTCTAACCCTAAAAAAGTATCACTCACCATACTACACACACACAATCTTTATATTTAAGTTGATGGATACATTGTATCCAAATTAAAAATCTTTCTTTTGTGCCAACAAAATCACAGATGCCACAATCACAATCCCAATTATGATCGCAAAATCCAAACCTGACACCACGCCAATCACCCAAAACAACAGGCCTAAAACAAACGTCACATAAGATGATACCGCTAATGCTCCGACAATATCATCTTTCTTCACTCTTAAATATCCCATTAGAAAAATCACAAAGATTGCTATCATCAACATACGGCCAAACCAAAAGTTTGTGACCTCACTTATATAAGGGAGGAAACTATCTAACCCTTCCGTTCCGTTGATTTCTGTTGGTGATATGTGTGCCATTATGATCCTGCTCTCAACAACCTCCATATTCCTAATATTAAACCTATTGCCATCAATCCCAAAACAATGTTTATCACCAAAGCAGGTATGTACAAAATATTCACCATGATTTGTGATAATAAAGAGAATGGGGTTGTTATTATGCTTATCATGTCCGTTGCGATTGAAAATATCCCCGATGCATCATCAATATCATCAACTGTCCCACTCTCAAATCTTGTCCGGTATCCTTGTGCATCTCCCTCAACATCTTCTGCAATTGCTTGAAAACTCACAATGTTTAATGATCCATCCCCGATCTCTGATGCGTTCCGCCCATACTCTGCTCCAAAATCAACTGCGACTGTAAGGATCAACCACGCAAAAGCAACAAACAAAACCAATGCTACTAATGTATTTTTAAAACTATCCTCTCCCATTATCTCCTTCCTCCCGTTAGTTTCCACAACAAGATCCCACCTGCCAATACTAAATAAATAACAACATTAACTCCCGTGCTTAAATCTGTGACAATTAATCCCAATGCTCCTGAAATTATAACCCCTAAAATCACATAAACAATTGTTCCAACTCCTTCTGATATTGCGAACAATCCCAAACTTAATATTATTAATACTGCCAAGAATACTGCCAAAGTCACTCCAAACCTATCCCTTGCATCTTCTTCAAAATCAACCCACTCTGAATTTACAAAATCATCATCTTGGATTACTGTTGCGAAAAAAGAAACATTACCCGCAACTTGTGGTACATTCAAAGTGATTACTCCTGATATTCCTGTGTCTGCCCCTGTGCTTATTACACTATAAGATCCATCACTTTCATAATTATAAACTGTGAAATTCATATCTGTACTTATGTTGTTTGTATAAGTTAGTGTGACGTTTCTTGTTGATGCGGATGATGTGATTGCATACGCACCTCCATCCATAAGATCCCAATCAGTCGGGAAAGTTGCCGATCCACCCGATGCCTCAATTTGAATTGTGCATGGGGTTTGTTGGCATAATGCTGTGTAGGTGCTTGATGTGTGTAACACTTCTCCGTTTTGTGTTATAATAAAATAATAAATAACATCTTCCTCTACTAAATGTACAATTGTATCTCCGTTCTGATCCTCCCTTGCTCTTTCAACTTCTCTAAAAGTTCCTTCCCCAATATATTTTCTCATAACATGAATAATCGCCTCATCTACCGGTAATCCATCTTTATCAAAATAATTAAATAAAAACGACGTACTATCAACTGTTAAGAGATCGAAAAGATCTATTGTATAATCTGTTTGGGTATCAAATATTTTTGTTGAGTTTAATGTTCCATCTTCTAAATAATAAAATTCCCAAACGTGATGTGTGCTATCAAACCCAATTGTAAAATAAATCCAAAATTGCGAATTATTTAAAACGCTTGTTGGAATACAAACTTGTGGGTTATTTTCATTCACCCATGTATTGTTGTATGTTAAATAAATAGAAGAATTGGTTTTTGATGTTAATAATAAATTAATTTCAACATTTGTTCCATTGCTTTCATTTATTGCTGTTGTTGTTTCTTCGTCTTTTAAATAAAAATCCAAAATAATTTCTCCATAAGTTGAACAATTATCAATGGCTAATTCATAAACCGTAATGTTTTCTGTGTCGGTTATTTTATCTGTGGTTATTCCATTAATTGTATAATTCCAAAACCAATCTTGTACAATCCCCGTTGTGTTTCCCCATCCATTAGGGATCTCTATTATTACTTCAAAATAATATTCATTTGTTTCTGCTGTTGTTGTTGTTGGTGAATAAATAGTATTATTTAAAACCAAAGTTGCTGTTGTTGTTGGTATATTTGTTAAATTAATTGTGAGATTAAAGGTTGCATCAAATCCTTCTGCAATAGGATCGGGATTGTCTGCCTGTGTTTCTTGAATATACCAAACCCAAATATAATCTGTGTTGCACACCTCATTTCCAAAAGTATCATTTGCGCAATAAGTTATTGTTTGATTTCCTCCCGTTGTCCATGTTGTTGTAATTGTAGAATTACAAGTTACTATTGTTTGTGTTGCATTTGCCGTTGAGTTGTAATAACATTCGTCAATATGGCTATCTGTTACATTATAATACCATGAACTATTTGTTTGCAAATCAAAAATTATAAGATCTGTTAAGTTTGATGCACTTGTAATTATTGGAGATGTGCCGTCAATTATAATTGTAATTGATGATGTGTTTGTTTCGTGGCTTTTGCTGTCTGTTGCCCTTCCATAAATAATATAATTTCCATCTCCTAAACTTAAATCAAAAATATAATTTGTGTTATTAATCCCTGTTGCATTTGTTTGGTTTAGGCCACCATTAACATAAAGTTTAACATCTTCTAAATTTATATCATCCCACGCCGTAAAATTAATTTCTAAATTTTGAGGAGAAGAATAATTTGTTGATGGTGGTGAGTTTAAGGTTATGTTTGGTGGATTGTCTGTTATATTAATATAACTTATTCCGGTGCTTAAATCTAAAATTTCATCCGAACTTAAATCTCTGTACCAAATTCCTATTTCGTCTATAGTTCCTTCAAATTGGTCAAAAATCTGTGTAGAACGAGTCATAGCTCCTACGCTAATATGATTATAACCTGAAATATCTGCATTCCATTGTCCAGTATTAGAACCAGTTATTTCATCTAATATTTCATCATTACCATCAAGATAAAGATGAGTAGTTGAGCCATTAGAAGTCACAACAAGATGATGCCAATCTGTATCATCCCACGTGTTCTGCGGTGAAAGTATCTCTACAGT
>Ga0222682_1000390_pt1 | contig 10255 bp, 10 predicted proteins | sample AntAcemetage1008_FD_179812 | JGI IMG/M metagenome (GOLD analysis project Ga0222682, IMG submission 179812) | Saline water microbial communities from Ace Lake, Antarctica - #1008 | ecosystem: Environmental > Aquatic > Non-marine Saline and Alkaline > Saline | place: Antarctica: Ace Lake...
AAGCCAGAACATCAGTTCAGTCATTGCTTAGTAGGAGATACAAAGGTTTTGATGGCTACTGGTAGATTGAAGATGATTAAGAATATAAGACCAGGTGATAAAGTAAAGACCAAAAATGGAATACATAAAGTTTTAAAACAAGCTAACACATTTAAAAATGCAAAAATTTATGAAATAGAACTAAGCAATGGAATGAAGTTAAGAGGTACAGGCAACCATAATATATATACTAATAGAGGTAAAGTAGCTATTGACACATTGAGCTACTATGATATAATAGAGGTATTAAATCATAAAGATATATCTCTATGGAAAAAACAATTGTATTCAATAACAAAAAGTATAGATGGGATGGTAAATACTACCAAGGAGAAATTAGACTACACAGGGCAATATGGGAGTATTATAATGGTAAAATCCCCAAAGGACACCACATACATCATATCGATAAAGATAGGACAAACAATGAAATCTCTAATTTGGAAATTAAAGAGATTAGACTCCATTTATCGGAACATTCAAAAGAAATGTGGGCAACAGAAGGTTTTAAAGAAAAAATGTCAGACCATCTCAAAGATATTGGAGAACTTGCAAAAGAATGGCATTCTTCTAAAGAAGGAATTAAGTGGCATAAAGAACACGGAAAGAAAACTTGGGTTAATAGAAAAGTATTCAAAAAGAAATGTGAAGTTTGTAGAGAAGAATATGAAACTTATTTCCCCAACAGAAGCAGATTTTGCCACGACAATTGTAAAGCGAAAGCGTTGCGGAAGAGAAGACGTCTACAACTTAACAGTGGAGAAAGAACATAACTATTATGCTGATGGTGTATTAGTAGGTAATTCAATGGATGCTATAAGATACGGATTAGATAGTTATAGACCTAGAAAGGCTAAAGTATATAAACAACCAGAAGTTAAGATGACCAGTGAGTTCTACGGAGGAGGAGCTGAAAAAGATGATGATTTTATAAATAAAGTATTTAATGAATGTAAATAAATGGTAGATAAAAAAATACAAGCACAAATAGTAACAAACGCTCAAAAACAGATTGATAACTGGGAGATGTTTTATTCCCCACGTTTACGTCAGATAAAGAAGTTTGAGGATATGTATGCTCTTCGTGTTTCTTTACAGCTTAAGAACCGTTTTAACATACCATTACCAATCTTATCAGGTTATATTGATACTTTTAAGTCTAAGATAGATGAGTTCCCTAATGTAGAGTTTAACCCTCAAGAGGAGGGCGATTTAAAGGCTTCTAGGAAGGTCTCTGCTCTATGGGATAGCGAAAAAGGTGCTGATAGAGGTCAGTGGGCTTTTGTTGATAGAGGAGCGAAGACATTGGCTATGTTTAGTGGGCGTGCTACTTATAAATACTTTGCAGAAAGCGACCCAGAATATAAATCTAACTTTGAGGTAGTAGATTATTATGATTTTGTGTTTGAACCACAAGGTGGTGCAGACCTTGAGAAACATTTATTCTGTGGGCAGATAAACATTTTTAAAACTAAAAGCCAAATAAAAAGAGGAGTTGATAGCGGTTTATATCAGAAAGATGGAATGAATAGCCTTATTCTTTCTGTAAGTAATAAAGAAAGTAAAGAAAATGATAGGTCAATGGAGAATAAGTTTAACCGACTACAATCACTTGGCTTAGACCCTAATAATAATAACTTTGTAGGAGAAGGTACGTTTAATCTTGCTGAAATGTATACAACATTTGATGGCAAACGATATTACCTTTTCTTTGATAGAAAAAGTGGAGCAGTACTAAGAATTGAAGAGTTAAAGGAAATGTTTAAGAGTAATGAATATCCTTTTGTTACATGGGCTACTCATGAAGACCCTTTCAATTTCTCATCTAAGAGTCCTTGTGATGATGTATACCCTGTAGCTGATTCAATGGTTACTTTATTCAATCAAGCCTTAGATAACGTACAGAAGCGTAACTGGGGTATGAGAGGTGTTGATACAAGCGTGGTTAAGAATCTTAATCAACTTAATTGGCGACCAGATGGTATAATAGAATTTGATGGTAATAAAGGAAATATAAAGAACGCCTTAGTAGAACTTGAAACACCAGATAACAGTGGACAGGTACAGAACCTTGTTACCTTTTTAGATAACTATTTAGGTCAGAAGACTGGTATTACACCAGCTACCCAAGGTCAATCTGATAAAGACCAAAAAGTAGGTATCTTTTATGGTGAATTACAGTTAGTAGCAGATAGAATTGATTATATTAGTAAGATGTATCGTGAAGCTCATGTAAAGATTGGTAAGAAGTTTGTTCAAGGCTTACAAGAACATATGGGTCAGCCAATGGCAGTTAAAATTCTAGGTAAAGACGGAGCTGAATGGACTGAAATAAAGAATGAAGACCTTAAAGAATTTGATATAAGTATTAGTGGAGGTCAATCAGAATTACAATTAAATGAAATAAAGACTCGTAAACAAGCAGAAGCTTTAGATAGGTTATTAAAAGCAGGCACTCCTGTTAATAAAGAATGGTTTGCTGAAATGACACTAAGACAGGGAGACTTTGATGAAGAAGATATTAAACGTGCTATGGACTTAAATAGTGATGGTGATGATGAAATATTATCTGAGGCGGCGAAAGCAATTCAAGATATTATACAAGGCAAAATACCAGAACGTAATAGAGGAGCAACCGTTGGCTTTGTAAATAAGATACTTGATTACGCTGAAGATAATACATTTGGAAATCTTAAGACTGAATCAGGACAAGCAAAAGACAATGAGATATTTAGTAAGTTAATGGAATACGCTAATCTTCATATGCCTATTGCTCAACAGAATGCTATGAGAAAGGCACAACAGTTATTAGCTACACAGGATATACAGGGAGCAATACAAGGTACAGGTGGAGCAAATCTTCCTAAGAGAACAGACCAGCCAGTAGTATCAAGTGAAGGAGTACAGCAAAAGAGTGCTGAAATTTCAGGTAAAAATAATCCATTAGTAGGTTAATATGCACATAATTGAAGAACTAAAAGAAGCTGAGAAAACCTTTTTAAAAGATGAAGACCAGCAACAGATTAAAGCTTGGAAAATACAGGCTCACGAAATGATGAATATTGAATCTTTAGAAAGTATTGAAGGTATTAAAATCTTTGAGAAGTGGTTAAATAAAGAAAAAGAAATGATTGAAAGCCAGCTAAAGGTTAAAAGAGATAGTACTGAATTAGAACGAGCATTATCTTTTAAGAGGATTGATTGGATAGAAGACGTATTAGGTTTCTTTAAAGATAGAGATATAGATAAATTAAGAGAACAAATTAAACAACTAATATAATATGGAAGAAGTTAAAAAGAATCCAAAAGACCACACAGACTTAGAGCTTAAAGATGGTCAATTATTTAAAAAGATTAAATACCCTTGGTATGTTAAACTATGGAAAGTACCTCTTCTAGTCTTTAAATACTATTTGATAGAACCTTTTAGAAAGAAAGCAAGAGAAAAAGCTATAGGAGATTTCCTTATAGATAATAAAAGATTACTAATCATAGTAGCAGACCCACAAACAGATAAACTTATAATGGGTTATAAAGGAAAGGTCGTAGTAAGTCATATTAAAAGTACAGACAATAAGCAACGTCATATAGTCCGTAAGATGCTTAAACATTCACAATTCAAACATAATATAGATGGTTTCTTACAAGGATTGAGTAGTGCTATGCAACTAAAAATAGCAGAGAACTTAGAAAACAATCAATTCTTTCATTGGATAGACGGAGCTTTATATAATATATCTAAATCACTAAGTAAAAAATATGGGAAAGAAAACAACAAGTAAAGTAGAGAAAAAAGAAATTAAAGAAGAACCTAAAGCTAAGAAAGGTGATGTTTCAATGAATTCACCAGAAGAAATGCTTGAAGGTATCTTGAGAACAGAAGCAGGTTATGTAATTAAATTCGCTGATAAACGTGAAGAGTTTATTGGTGATGAACAGACTGCATTAAACGAAGCAATAAAAAGATATAAGATATTTTTAACTGAATAATTAACAATTTATTAAACGCTTAAGATTCGATGCCTACTGTACAGGGTATTGAGTGTAGATTTTATTTAAGCGTTTAGTCTATACTCAATACTTTGGACGGGAACGCATTGTTCCCGTCCTTTTTATAGTTATAAGCCTATAAATCAAAACTTATCTGTTGAGAGCCAGTAAAACTCCTTATTTATATGCGGTTAGATTTCCGCTAACAAAAAACTAAATGGATGATGTAAAAATTATTGAGGGTGAAGCCCAAGACCCCAAAGACGAGCAAATTCCTGATGAAGAAACTCGTAAAACACTTGAGGCAATGCAAGCAGAGGGACATGATGTTCCTGCACTAGAAGAGCCTGTTAAAAAGGAAGAACCTATTAAGGAAGAGCCTGAAAAACCCAAAGAGGGTGATGAAGATGATTCTGAAGAAGAGGTAAAACCTAATAGACTTCCTAAAATGATGCCAGTTTTTAAGCAAAAGATTGCTGAAAAAGCATGGTCAAAAAGGGAAACAGAACTTCTTGGTGAAATTGAAACCTTAAAAAACAAGCCAACTGAAGCACCTGTTCAACAAGCTAAGGTAACAGAGGATATGGATTCCAAAATTGCTGAATTAGCTGAAAAGAAAGGTGTGGATGCTGAACTTATAAAAGATATTATAGGTTTAGTACCTAATCAGGACTCGTCAGAAGAAGTCAAAGAAGCTATGCAAGTTATAAAAGATTTGAAAGCTTCTAATGAACAGACTAAAGCTGACGTAGATTTCAGTAAAGAATTTGAAGGTGTAAAGCCTTTAATAAAAGCTGAATATCCTAATATTTCAGACGGCGACTTGTCTAATATTCAAAAACAACTCAAAGATAATGCTTTCACTGAAGAATATGCTAAAACACCTTTATCAGTTATCTATAAAGGATTAGATGGCTTTAGAGAGGCTGTTATAACCAAAAAGAAAACTGCTGAAAGTAGCAGAAGTGGTCAAAACAGAAACTCTGAAGTCCAAGACTATTCAAGTTGGACTGAAGATGATGTTAAAAATTCTTCTCGTGAAGACTTTGAAAAATATTCTAAATGGGTTGATGAGAACAAGACAAGCTAATAACCAATAACATGGCTAATGGAATAACAGCTATGTCAGCCAGCTATCTATCTCGTAGAATAGGGCAAAAACTTTATAAGAACACAATCTTCCGAAGTCTAGCTTCATTCGTAGAAATGGACCAGCTAAAAGATGGTCAAAGTGTAGACCGTCCTTACCGTGCTGACATTGTCGTAGAAAATTACACTAAAGGCACTGCTTTAACAGCACAAGATTTAACTGCTACTGCTGATGTATTAACAGTTAATGTCGTTAAAGGAGCATTAATCTACGTTGATGATGTAGATAAAATTCAAAATCGTTGGAGTGCAGCGAATGAATGGGGTGATGAAATGGGAAAACGTCTAGCAATCGCTATTGATTCAGTTTTCTTATATGAGGTAGTAAACGCTAATGATACTATTGATTCTGGTGATGTCGGTGGCACTGCTGGTCAAGGTATTACAGTAACTACTTCTAATATTGATAAGGTTTTCTCCGCTATTAACAAAAAGTTTGATGTTAATAACGTAGACTTATCAGCTAGAAATCTAGTTATTTCACCACAATTTAAAGAGATTCTTGTTCAGAGAGTCGGTGGTAAAGAAACTATGCTAGGTGATAGAACTTCTTTAACTGGTAACGTTGGTCGTTATCTAGGTTTAGAACTTTATCTATCAAATAATTTAACTGGTTCAGCTGTTTGGGAGCCTGCTGATAATCCATCAAATGGAGCTACAGTTACTATCGCTTCATCTGGTGGTACTGCAGTTACATTTACTTTTGTATCAAGTATTGGTTCAACTGCTGGTAATATCTTGCAGACTACTGATACTTCAACTACTTTGATTCAGTTAAAATCATTTATCAACGGTGGTGGATTAGAAACTGCTACAGGATGTACTGCTGCAACTTGCCAATCACTATCAACAGCTAACCAACGAATAGTACAAGAATGGGTTGCTGTAACTGATGATGATACTACTGCTACTACTATTACAGTTAGAGTAAAAGGTGGTTCTTATTTAACACTTACAAGTTCTGAAAGTACTGATGTTTGGACTACTAGTACACAGATTCAACATCTTTTAGCTACTAAGAGTAAAGCTATTGATGTAGCAATTCAGAAAGAACCAGGCGTTAAAAAAGGTGATACTATTTCTGCTGGTAAATCTGGTGTAAATATCTTAGGACTAACTTTATTTGGAACTAAGACTTTTGACCAAGGTACTAAAGAAATATTTGACGTTCAAATTCGCGCTGACAATTATTAGTAATTAACTGAGTTGACTTATTAACTCTTGTATAATATAATAAGATTATAACTATTAATATAATCTTATGAAAAAACAAAGGAAAAAATGTACAGTTTGTGGCAAAATGTTCGCAAAAAATAAATATGTTTGTAAAAAACAATGGTCAAAAACAGAATATTGTGGCACAAAGTGTGCTGGTATTGCTAGGATAGGTCATAAAGCTCCTAAGTCCGCTTTTAAAAAAGGTAGTATTCCTTGGAACAAGAATAAATCTGTAAGATTAAATGATTGTTTAATTAAATGGAGAGAAGCAGGAAATGGAGAAGGAGAAAAACATCCTAATTGGAAAGGTGATAAAGCTGGATACTCTGCAATTCATATATGGGTTAAAAGTAGAAAAAAAAGACCTGAAATGTGTGAAGAATGTGGTAAAAAAAAGAATTACTCACTTCATCTTTCAAACGTAGACCATAAATATAGTAGAAATATAGAAGATTATAGATATTTGTGTGCATCTTGCCACAAACTGTACGACCTTGAAAAAGGTTTAGTAAGTCATTAAAATAATTTTATGAAGATTAAACAAATCTCTCAAATAAAATCCTTAGTTATAGTAGCGTTAGGCGTTCTAGTAGTTACTGGTTTTGCTTATGCATCAACTGGATTAGTAAAAAACTATTATTTTCAAGGTGATTTTATAGAAGCTACAGATGATGCAAGTTTGGGTGGAATAACTGCTCAAATTGAGTATTTTCAAGAAGGTATAGTAGAAGGTGGTTTAACTAATGAGAAAACTGTTGTTATTGAAAGCACAGCTACTCCTACTGGAACTCTAGTCTCTTCTGACATTTGTCAGTACAAGAGCCTTGAATATACTTATGCTGCTACTTCAACTGGAATTGTAGCTAATACTTTGTATTTACCTACATCTGATGCTTTGATTAATAGTTGTCTATATACAGAGAATGACAGTTGGACAATCTATTTCTCTAATGAGAATACTGCCGCTGCGACTACTACAACTTTAGCCATTACAAGTGGTGATGATATGGAGTTGTTAGAACCAGACGGAAGTGATGTAGTAATTCCTGGAGGAGAAGACGCAATTATTCACTTTAGAAATGCAGGTAGCGGAGTCGTTAAGGCTACTGTTACATCTGTAAGAAGTGGTGATTAAGGATATAAAAAACTCCCGAAAGGGTCGGGAGTTTCTAAATAATCTTAATTATTAAATATAAACTTATGAACAAACTTTATAAATGGGGTATTCCTGTTTTAGCAACTTTATTTGTAGTTGCAGGTGTAAGTGCTTTCACTTTTCAAGGCACACCAGAAGAATTAAAAGATATTCAAGGTCAAGAAAGTAATCTAGGTGGTGGATTTAGTACCACTTATATTAATACAGCACTTGATGAAACTTCTGCTTCCGGTACTTCATCTAGTATTAATATAGATGGAGCGGATAGAATTACTTTAGCTTTTACTGTAGCTGATGTTACAGGAAGTGGATTAGCAACCTCTACTTTTGCTGTTGAGGTTTCAGTTGATGATGTTAATTACGTTACTTATAATAAATTAATTGATAATGTTATTAATACAAATGCACAAGATTTAACAAGAGTTGCTAGCGTTGCTATTGATTCAAATTCAACAAAACTTTATTCAATGGATTTAACGTCTGATAACTTTATGTTTATGAGAATTACAGATGTTATTATAGGAACAACTACTGCTTCCGTAACTGCTCAAGCTTTAATTGAAAACTAATATGATTCAACTAAGACCAACTGAATATTTCCCAATAGTAAGATTAATAGGAGATACACAAGACTCTGCTACTTATTATGTTAAAGCAATAATAAGAAACTCTGATACTGGAGCTATAATTGATACTATTAGTTTAACTGACCAAGGTAGTAGACGTTTTTCAAAGAAATGGCAGGTAACAGCTGATTTAAGTGGTGAAGGTTTTTATGTTGATATTACTACTACTATTTATACTGATTCAGGTTATACAACTAAAGCTCCTGACTATGCAGAAGAATCAGAAACTTACTTAATTCAAGAAAGATATAATACGGTATTTGGTAATGGCAGTGGTGGCGGTGTTGATATTGATTATAAGAAAGTTAGAAAGATAATACAGGATGAAATTAAAATGATAGTAATACCAGAACAAGAAAAAGTTAATCTTTCATCAATAGAGGCAGGAGTTCGTAGAGTTATATCTAAAATTGATGGTATTAGATTTCCTGAACAAAAAGAAACCGATTTATCAGTAGTAATAAAAGAAATCTTAAATACTAGAAAAGCTATTGATGACAAGCATATACCAGAACCTGAAAAGATAGATTTAATGCCTATTATTAGCAAAAATTCAGAAGATAACGAAGTTACAAAAGAAGATGTAAGAAAGATGTTAGGTGAACTATTAAAGGAAATTCAATTAGGTAATAAAGAAACTACCAAAATATTTGGTAGCTTTAAGAATAGATTTGATTTAACTGCTAAAATGCGTAAATTATTTGAAGAGTCTAATGATGATTTTTCAGTAGAGAAGAAACCTAAAAAGATTAGAAATTTTTAAATAGTTATTATGAATAAATTTTACACAATTTTATTTTACACATTGATAGCATCTTTCATATTTTTTACAGGTGTTAATAGTTATGTAAAAGCAGTTGATATTTCAGTAGAAGAATTACAACAGTTAGGTGCTGGAAGTGGAACTATAACAAGGTTACCAGCTATGAAGAATGATACTGACGGTATTCATGTAATACCTAGAAACTCTTTAGGAGTAATTGGTTCTTCTACAACTGATATGGTTAGTAGTACATCTACTTCTACTACCTTTTGTCTTACAGGAGATACTTGTATTACAAGTTGGAGTGCTGGAAGTGGAACAGTAACAAGCGTTGATATGTCAGTCCCTACAGGCTTACTCATATCAGGCAATCCTATAACAACGTCAGGCACGCTTGCTCTCACGCTTGACAGTGGTTATCAAATGCTTACAGATGTAGCTTCTTCAACTTGGGATGGTAAACAAGATACAATCACAGTATCAGCTACAGGTTTAACTTTAACAGGAGTAGATATTGATTTAACTCCTAATTATATAATCCCTCTTTCAGCTTCTACTACGAACTGGAATACTTTTTATGATACGCCTTCAAATCGTATATCAGTTGGTACTGGCTTGTCGTGGGCTTCCAATACTTTAAATGGACACGTTCCTATAACAATAAGTGATACAGCTACAATAGACCTTTCTTTAACAGGACAATTACTTTCAGCAGACGGACTTTATACTGCTGGCGATTTTATAACCCTCACAGGAGCAGACTTTGATGTAGACACTGGAGCAATAGCAAGTGGAGCAACTACTGTCCTTGCGACCGCAGGTGCAATTTATGATTTTGTAAATACAGCTACCTCTACCTCCTACACAGCAGGTGGAACTTTACTAGATTTAACTACTGGAACTTTCTCTGTTAATGAAGGAACTTTAACGGACACTAAGATTTGTACTTACGAAGCTGGCACAGGGATTCAATGTACTCATACTGATTTAAACACAACATACTTAGGAGGTACTGGCTTAACATTAACTGGTAATACTTTTAACGTAGATACATCTCAAAACATATCAACACTTTCAAATCTAACTGATAACGGTTTTGTAGTAACGACAGGAGGGACAGGAGCATTAAGCATAGATACTTCTACTTATCTTACAGGGAATGAAAGCATTAGTTTAAGCGGAGATGTTTCAGGCACAGGAGCAACTTCAATCACTACTACAATCGGAGCTAATAAGATTTTAGAAACAATGCTTAAAAGTGTAAACGCTCCAACAGATGAATACTTCTTAACTTATGAAGCAACTACTGGAGAT
>Ga0222682_1000392_pt1 | contig 10241 bp, 10 predicted proteins | sample AntAcemetage1008_FD_179812 | JGI IMG/M metagenome (GOLD analysis project Ga0222682, IMG submission 179812) | Saline water microbial communities from Ace Lake, Antarctica - #1008 | ecosystem: Environmental > Aquatic > Non-marine Saline and Alkaline > Saline | place: Antarctica: Ace Lake...
ACCTGAATGGTTGGAAGATAAGTTCTGGGATGCTAAGGGTGGCGCAAATACGGAAGCTCTTGCTAAAAGTTATGCAGATCTCCGAAAAGAATTCAACACTAAGAACAATGATAAAGTTGGCGAGACAATAGAAGATTATGCCACAGAAGCGTTCATGGCTCAGGAAGGTATGGCGGATATGAAAGATGATCCAGCTTTCAACATGGCTCTTAAAATGGCACAGGAATCGGGTTTGGGTGTAAAACAAGCTCAGACTTTTATAGGTAAGTTCATGGCAGGGATGGGTGAGTTTGCTCCTCAGCCTGTAGATGTGACAGATGAGCTTTCCAAATTAGGAAAAAATGGTTTGCATATGGTGTCAGGAATTAAGTCATGGGTAGATGGTATGAAGAACCAAGGCCAGCTTAATGACGAAGTACATGCAGAACTATTAAAATTAGGATCATCCGCAGCAGGAATTAAAGCCTTGGATGTTCTCAGGCAGAAAGCGGGAGTGATCAATATCCCTACAGGAGATGCCCTCAACGGTACTACGCACATGAGTGCTGAAGACTGGTACTCCGCTACATTTGAAACCCATGCCGAGGCTGGTGAATCTAAGGACGCATACAATGTGCGTATGTCGAAACTTGGAGAAACTATCTTTGGTACAGGACATGGAACCTTCACCGGTTCTGGTCTTGGAACTGGGAGACGGTAGGTAAAAGATAAGACCTGTGATGCTCCGCAACCTTCGGGCCGGTACTCCTCATTATGGCAATCTAACCCTTTTATATAACATATTGATACAAGCAACTATAACCGTAATAATTATTTAATTTTTTAAAATTTGGAGTAAATTAACATGAGTAGATACATTAGTGACCTCGCGGTGGCAGAGTATGACCGTGACGTAAAACAAGAATATGCTGAGAATGCTCAGCTCAGAAAATTGGTTAAAGTAAAATCTGGTGTAGTGGGAACAACATGCCGTTTCCAGAAAGCAGCCCAGGGTTCAGCAACTCAGAAAGTTATGCAAGCGGATGTTGTACCGATGAACATTGATTACTCAAGCGTTACAGCCACAATGGTTGACTGGAATGCTCCTGAGTACACTGACATCTTTGACAAAGCTAAAGTTAACTTTGATGAAAAATCTGAATTGGTTTCTCTCTCTGCATCCGCTGTTTCTCGGCGAGAAGATCAGATCATAATTGATGCCCTTGAAACTGGTGCAACAACCTTGGCCGTTGCTTCCTCTATTGGCACAACCACCACAATGAATACTGCTAAGTTCCGTGATGCTAAACGTCAGCTTGACTATTACAACGTTCCTTCTATGGATCGTTCTTTTGTTATGTCTTCCGAAGCTCTTTATGATATGCTTGGTGATGATGATGCTGATACCTTTGACAAGAATGCTGTTAAGGCTCTTGTTTCTGGTGAGCTAACAACTTGGTTGGGTTTCAAGATTCATACCATTGGTTACATGGCAGAAGGTGGACTTCCGCTTGCTACTAAAAACCGTTCAGCATTTGCTTTCCATAAAGGATCTTTGGGATATTGCATTGGAATGGATATGCATTCTGAAATCAACTACATTGCTCAGAAGACTTCTTGGCTTGTTAATACCATGTTCTCCGCAGGCGCCATCGCAATTGATGCCTATGGAATGGTAACTATCACCCACGTCGAAGCATAGTCAGTAACATAATATAACATAATACACTTTAATATATAAGGAGTCATAACATGGCTTATTCAGGTTCTAAACTTAACAACATCGCGGGTTCCATGGGACAGTCTAACCTTTGGATTTATTCTGATGACGATAGCACACTGGCAACTATTGATGCAGATAACTACTTTGCATCCGCAACTGATCACGGTGTAAGACTTAACGACTGCTTCCTTCTGGTTGGTTCTGATGGGTGCGCACTTGGTTGGATGGGCACGCTTACTGCCACCACTTCCATTATCACCACTGTAACAGCAATATCATAGCACAACTGGCCCTGCCTCATAACGGGGTGGGGCCTTTTTTGGAGAATAACATATGGTAAACGTTAGAACAACAACCGTTGTAATTAATGGTGCCGCCGAAGAAGCATCTCAGCAAGTAGCTATAGCAGACAATAACCGTAAGTATATTGCTCTTTATGCTAAGACCGGGTCATGTAAAGTATCTCTGGGTGATGTAACTCATGCAAATGCTTTCCTGGTAATAGGCGCGGGTAACTACTTTGAAACTGATGTTAACTTTCAAGGTGCTATACATTACAGCACCACGGACACGGTATTACACGTAATTCAAGACATAAATTCAAGTGTATGTCTGACATCGGATAATCTTATTTTGACATCAGATGGATACAATATGACATACAATATAGATCTTTCAACAAGTTCTTTGTCATCCCCTGTATTTAGTTAATAGATAATAACCCTAAAAAAGGGAAATATTTAAAGGAATAATATAATGACTTTACAAATCGTAGCAGTAAATGATGCATCTCCTGGGGCATGCGTCGACACTGGTCTTACCTGGAATGGTTCGACTACTATTACATCCAGCAGAATCCTCGCTGGTACTTCTTTCACAGCTTCTGGTACTCTTGCAGTAACAGGTGCTGTAGATTGTGCTGCTTCTATCACACTTGGAGCTGGTGCGGATCTCCTTGGTTCTTCTACCTCTGATATCACTATCAACACTAATAAATTTACTGTAGCTGGTGCTACTGGTAATACCGTTGTTGCTGGTACTCTTGCTGCAACTGGTATAACCACTCATGCTGCGGGTGTTGCCTTCGGTGCTACTGAAAATATAGCTACTCATGGTGTGGTAGCTATCCCTATAACTAAAGGTTATCAGGGATATACAACTGATTCTTCTTCCGCCATCGCCGCAACTCTTGCTGACGGTGCTGTAGGACAGAGAATCTTTATAATTCTAACAACTAAAGACACCAATAACATGGTTGTCACCCCTGCGAACTTGAATGGTGGAGCGACTCTCACTTTTGATGCAACGGGTGAATACGCTGAATTGATGTTCGTAGGAACTGGATGGACAGTTCTTACTACAACTGCAACGTTAGGATAACAAACTTGGGGAACTCTTAACCGGGTTCCTTTTTTTATTTAAGGAAATAACAGATGGCTTTTAATAATTTAAATAGTAAGACAACATACACAAGAGGAGCCGACATAGCATCAGCATCAGAACTACCTATATCCAGTGACGGTGACTTCTTCCATGTCACGGGAACTACAGGAATTACATCCTTCTCTTCCTTAGGGGTTGGAATGCAGGTAGTCTTGGAGTTCAATGCTGTTGTGACATTAACCCATAATGGAACATCATTAATACTTCCTGGTAATACTGATTATACCACAACCGAAGGAGATACAGCCAGATTTGTAGAAGATTCATTAGGTAATTGGCGTTGTATAAATATCCAGGGGGCAGATGGAGGATCGGCTGGTGAAATTAGTAACATTGCTTATGATGCTACTTCCTGGAATGGTGTAACGGCTGTTGGAGCTTCAAAGAATGCAATCAGAGATAAGATTGAGACGATGGGTGCAGCTTCAATAAGTGATACTGCATATGATGCTACTTCATGGGATGGTGTTACAGATATTGCTCCAAGTAAAAATGCAATTAGAGATAAGATTGAAGCAATGCCGGCAGAAATTGTAAGTGATACTGCTTATGATGAATCTACTTGGGATGGTGTTACAGATATTGCTCCATCTAAGGATGCTGTACGTGATAAGATTGAAGTTATGATAAGTGATACTGCTTATGATGCCACTTCATGGGATGGTGTAACTACTATCGCTCCATCTAAAAATGCTGTACGTGATAAGATTGAAGTTATGATAAGTGATACTGCTTATGATGCAACTTCATGGGATGGTGTAACTACTATCGCTCCCTCTAAGAATGCTGTACGTGATAAAATCGATGTAATTGTAAGTGATGCAGCTTATAATGAATCTAACTGGGATGGTGTTACAGATATTGCTCCATCTAAGGATGCTGTACGTGATAAGATTGAAGTTATGATAAGTGATACTGCTTATGATGCCACTTCATGGGATGGTGTAACTACCATAGCTCCCTCTAAAAATGCTGTACGTGATAAGATTGAGTCTATGGGTTCTGCTTCGGTTAGTGACACTGCTTATAATGCCACTTCATGGGATGATGTAACTACCATAGCTCCCTCTAAGAATGCTATACGTGATAAGATTGAAGTAATGATAAGTGATACTGCTTATGATGCTACTTCCTGGAATGGTGTTACAGATGTTGCTCCATCTAAGGATGCTGTACGTGATAAGATTGAAGCAATGCCAGCAGAAATTGTAAGTGATACTGCTTATGATGCCACTTCATGGGATGGTGTTACAGATATTGCTCCATCTAAGGATGCTGTACGTGATAAAATTGAAGTAATGGTAAGTGATACTGCTTACAATGAATCTACTTGGGATGGTGTTACAGATATTGCTCCCTCTAAGAATGCTATACGTGATAAGATTGAAGCAATGCCGGCAGAAATTGTAAGTGATACTGCTTATAATGCTACTACTTGGGATGCTGTTGCAGATGTTGCTCCCTCTAAGAATGCTATACGTGATAAGATTGAAGCAATGGTAAGTGATACTGCTTATAATGCTACTTCATGGGATGCTGTTGCAGATGTTTCTCCCTCTAAGAATGCTATACGTGATAAGATTGAAGCAATGCCGGCAGAACTTGTAAGTGATACTGCTTATAATGAATCTACTTGGAATGCTGTAACTACCATAGCTCCCTCTAAAAATGCTGTACGTGATAAAATTGAAGTAATGGTAAGTGATACTGCTTATGATGCCACTTCATGGGATGGTGTTACAGATATTGCTCCATCTAAGGATGCTGTACGTGATAAAATTGAAGCAATGCCGGCAGAAATTGTAAGTAATACTACTTATGATGCAACTTCATGGAATGGTGTAACTACCATAGCTCCCTCTAAGGATGCTGTACGTGATAAGATTGAAACTATGGGGGCAGCTTCAATAAGCGATGCTGCTTATAATGCTACTACTTGGGATGGAGTTACAACTATCGCTCCATCTAAGAATGCTGTACGTGATAAGATTGAAACGATGGGTGCAGCTTCAATAAGTGATACTGCATATGATGCTACTTCATGGGATGGTGTTACAGATATTGCTCCAAGTAAAAATGCAATTAGAGATAAGATTGAAGCAATGCCGGCAGAAATTGTAAGTGATACTGCTTATGATGCTACTTCCTGGAATGGTGTTACAGATGTTGCTCCATCTAAGGATGCTGTACGTGATAAGATTGAAGCAATGCCAGCAGAAATTGTAAGTGATACTGCTTATGATGCTACTACTTGGGATGCTGTAACTACCATAGCTCCCTCTAAAAATGCTGTACGTGATAAAATTGAAGTAATGGTAAGTGATACTGCTTACAATGAATCTACTTGGAATGGTGTAACTACCATAGCTCCCTCTAAGGATGCTGTACGTGATAAGATTGAAGCAATGCCAGCAGAAATTGTAAGTGATACTGCTTATAATGCTACTTCATGGGATGCTGTTACAGATGTTTCTCCATCTAAGAATGCTGTACGTGATAAAATTGAAGCAATGGTAAGTGATACTGCTTATAATGCTACTTCATGGGATGCTGTTACAGATGTTTCTCCATCTAAGAATGCTGTACGTGATAAAATTGAAGCAATGCCGGCAGAACTTGTAAGTGATACTGCTTATGATGCTACTTCCTGGAATGGTGTTACAGATATTGCTCCATCTAAGAATGCTGTACGTGATAAAATTGAAACGATGGGGGCAGCTTCAATAAGTGATACTGCTTATGATGCCACTTCATGGGATGATGTAACTACCATAGCTCCCTCTAAGAATGCTATACGTGATAAGATTGAAGTAATGATAAGTGATACTGCTTATGATGCCACTTCATGGGATGGTGTAACTACCATAGCTCCCTCTAAGAATGCTGTACGTGATAAAATTGAAACGATGGGGGCAGCTTCAATAAGTGATACTGCTTATGATGCCACTTCATGGGATGATGTAACTACCATAGCTCCCTCTAAGAATGCTATACGTGATAAGATTGAAGTTATGATAAGTGATACTGCTTATGATGCCACTTCATGGGATGGAGTTACAACTATCGCTCCATCTAAAAATGCTGTACGTGATAAGATAGAGACGATAAGTTCAGGGTCTACAGGTACTTGGACAGCAACCGCAACATGCTCTACCTCTGGAACTATTACGTTATACTCAACAAAGAATTTAATGTCATATCACAGAATAGGCGATACAGTATTCTATCAAGGGAGAATCACAGCTACCAGTGTATCTTCACCTAATGGATCTATAATGATATCATTACCATATACAGCAGCATCAGGTACAGAGGACTCAGCATATAGTAGTAGTTCGACATACTTTCATGGGGTGAACGGGGCAATATGGGGATTGTTCGCTAAAATTTCACCCGGTACGGCTTACATACTTCTAGGAGAGGGTACTGGAGACGGAAGTGTTTCAGGAGGCACCGCCCAGGAGTGTCAAGCAAATACCTCATATATATTTAACGGTTCATACATAGCAGTAACAGTATAACATAGAAGGATAATAAAATGACATTAGAAAAAGTAATAACATATACCCACGAAATCTTAGAGACTGGTCATGTACAGGTAAGACGTATCACTAAGATTATGGAAGATGGAAAAGAACTCTCACGAGCTAATCATCGTCACGTAGTTTCACCCGGAGATGATATAACAAACGAAGAAGAATCAACTAAAAGGTTGATAGTGGCAATGCAGACCCCTGCCGTAATTGATACTTATATGGCATACGTTAATTTGTTAAAAGCAAATGATAAAACAAGGCAAGAGTTAGCAACTATAGAGGCTGATACTATCATAACCAATGCTAACACTCAGGCTACGGCTATCCTATTAGAAGCTAAAACAACGAAGACAGAAGTGAAAGCATTGAAGGCAGAGGTAGCAACAGCACTTAAAGTTGCATCGAAGGATTCTGTTATTGATGATGCAGAGAAAGCAGTATTGTGGGATAAAGTAAAATTATTCTTTAGCCTCAAAGAATAGACATATACAGGATAAATAAAATGAGCATGGAAAAGAATCTCTCATATAAAAATACTTATATTATTGATACGACAACACATACAGGATCGACACTATCTGTAAATGTTCTATATGATTATTATAAGATGAGTGGTGGCACGACTATAACAGGCTTAACAGGTGGAACCGTAGGGCAACAGGTTTGCCTTGAGCTTTTAGATGACACAACGTTTACACATTCAGCTACACTCATACTTCCTGGGGCTAAGGATCTTGAAGGTACTGATGGCAACATCTATAGATTTGCGAGGACCTCAAGTACAGCTTGGACTTGTATCGGTAACAGTATATTAGGTGGTGGTGGAAGTATGTCTGGTGATGTTACCGTGGATACCTTAACTTTAACAGATGGTCAGGTTAAATTTCCTTCAACTCAAAATGCAAGTTCTAATGTAAACACTTTAGATGATTATGAAGAAGGTACCTATACTCCTACTATAGGATGTAGTAGTGGAGGGGGTTATACCGTTAATGCATCATATCCTTTGAGTTATAATAAAATTGGAAGAATGGTTACTTTATATGGAACTATTTATATAACAGCAGATAATAGTGCTAATGGTCAAATTATGCTAACCATGCCTTTTACAAATAATGTATATGAAATTACAGGTATGTGTGCATTACTTGACACTGATCATGCAAATACTGGTAATATGAGGATAACCTGTGGGGCAGCAAGTACCATTTTATATTTAACAACTTTTGACACATACGGAATTATTACCTATATAAGTAGTACTGACGTAGATTCGGCATGGAAAATATCAGTTAACTTTTCATATAACATTTCATAGGTTAATAAAATGCAACAGAATCTCTCATATAAAAATACTTATATTATTGATACGACAACACATACAGGATCCACCTTAGCTGCAAGTGAGCTTTATGATTATTATAAGCTGAGTGGTGGAACGACTATAACCGGTTTAACAGGTGGAACATTAGGGCAGCAGATTTGTATTGAACTTTTAACAGATACTACCTTTACTCATTCAGCTACACTCATACTTCCTGGATCAGAAGATCTGGAAGGTACTGATGGCAACATCTATAGATTTGCGAGGACCTCAAGTACAGCATGGACTTGTATCGGTAACAGTATATTAGGTGGAGGAGGTAGTATTTCCGGTGATGTTACCATTGATACCTTAACTTTAACAGATGGTCACCTTATATTCCCTTCAACTCAAAATGCAAGTTCTAATGTAAACACTTTAGATGATTATGAAGAGGGTACTTATATACCAACAGTGACATGTAGTAATAGTGGTAGTTATACCGTTAATTCATCATATCCTTTGAGTTACACTAAAATTGGAAACTTAGTAAGTCTATATGGAATTATATATATAACAGCAGATAATAGTGCTGATGGTGTACTTATTTTTACTTTACCATTTACAAATAGTGCACATGACATTGTAGGTTCTGCATCCTTATATAATACAGTAGCATACACGCAGGGGTGTATGAGGACAAATACTGGATCAGGACTAACCACATTCATTTTAGTAAGTTTTCGTGATACATCATATGGAACCAACTTAACCAATTCGCATGTCGATACAGTATGGCAGTTAGCCGTTGATTTTTCATATAAAATTTAAACATTGAGGTATAAAGATGCGTAGAAACTTAAGACATAAAAATACCTATTTTTTGAATCCTACTACATATACTGGAGCAACTATACCAGTAAACTCTAGCTATGATTATTATAAGATGAGTGGTGGTACTACTATAACAGGCATAACAACAGGTTTAAAAGGTAAACAAGTATGTATTGAACTTTTAACAGATACTACATTCACTCATTCAGCTACACTCATACTTCCTGGAGCAGAAGATCTGGAAGGGGTTATAGGTGAAATATTTAGATTTGCTCAAACTTCTTCTACAGCTTGGACTTGTATTAGTAATAATCGTTTAGGTGGTGGAACGGTAACTACAGTAGGTTCATTAACTTTAACAGATGGTCAAATTGTATTTCCTGCAACTCAAGATGCAAGTTCTAATGTAAACACTTTAGATGATTATGAAGAGGGTACTTATGTACCAACTATTTTATGTAGTAATAGTGGTAGTTTTACAGCACATTCAAATTGGCCTTGGTTTTATACTAAAATTGGTAATTTAGTTAGTATATATTCAACACTTTACATATCCTCACCAAATAGCCCAAATGGAATAGTAAGAGTATCATTACCATTTACAAATAGTCTACCAGGATGTTCAGGAATATTAACACTTAGGGTTACTGGTAATTCGAATATTGGCAATATTCGAGCACATATAGAGGGGTCATTGTTAAATATTGAGAAGATTGAGCCTGACGGAACTTCAACTTATATAAATAATACTAACGTAGATTCAGGATGGCAATTAGGTATAAATCTTAAATATAAAACTACATAAGGAGTAATAACATGTTAGAAAAAATAGTAACATATGATCACGGGGTAACAGAAGACTTTTATATCCAGATCAGAAGAATAACAAGAATAATGGAAGATGGTGTTGAAATCTCTAAGACTTATCACAGAGAAACAGTTGAACCTGGGTTAGATGTAACTAATAGAGATAAGGTAACAATAGCTATTGCAGCAGCTGTTCACACTAAAGATAATGTAGAAGCTCACCTAGCTACATTGGCAGCAATGCATGCTAAAATGAATGCACCTAAGGAGTAGAGGAGAAATAAAATGAGCTACACAGCAGTTCAAATATGTGCTAACGCATTAGTACGCTTGGGTGCAAGTCCCATTCAGAGTTTTACAGAAGGCACAGACATTGCAACTTCTTGTAGCTCTATTTATAATTTCAAGAAAGATTACATGCTCAGCGTGTACCCTTGGAACTTTACGAAGAAGTTCTCTCAGCTTTCAAGATTGACAGCAGCACCGACCGCACAGTGGAAATATCAGTTTGCCCTCCCGGCAGATAAAACGATGGCTGGGATGATAGCTGTATTTACGAGCGCATCCGTGGGAGCATTACCTATTCAGGATTATACGCTTGTAGGTAATGTCCTGA
>Ga0222682_1000394_pt1 | contig 10221 bp, 15 predicted proteins | sample AntAcemetage1008_FD_179812 | JGI IMG/M metagenome (GOLD analysis project Ga0222682, IMG submission 179812) | Saline water microbial communities from Ace Lake, Antarctica - #1008 | ecosystem: Environmental > Aquatic > Non-marine Saline and Alkaline > Saline | place: Antarctica: Ace Lake...
TTACGAGCCAGAACAATACGATTGGAGCTTTCATGTATCCTGGTAACTGTTTCCAAGTTATCTTCACAACCACATCCTCATCACTTTTTTCATCACTCATTGTTTTCCCCTCACAACACCTTTCTTCTTCTTTGTTTTCTTTTTTTTTGGGTGGGTTGTTCCGTTTATCACGGTTTCTGCGTCTGGCATGTTGTCTGCGATCTCACTGACCTTATCCCAAACACGCCCCAATCCCTTCATGAAACCCTTTCCTCGTTTCTTTAGATCACTATATTTGTCTTCTTTAAGTTCCTTCTCAAGCGATTGAATCTTAGCCATTAAAGCATTATTTTCAACCACTAACTTGGCCTCGATTCTCCTCTTATCTAATAATTTTAAAAGAGATTCTTTCTTCTTTAACAACCCTTTAGACACCATTCTCATCATTCCTCGTTGAGTTCTTCTCTTCATTATATATGCATATTTGAAAGTTGCTGTGTGCTTTTTCCCTCATATACCCTGCATTAGCGTTTTTCATTTCGCAATCGTATATGTCAGCGCAATCATCAAGTTCTACGCTGCAAGCAGCAAAATTATTCTCATCTCTGATTTTATCATTTCTTGCGAAGATAAAAAGAAGTAGTAACGTAATAAATAATGCTACTAGAACAATTGTTAATATTAACGTTGTTTTTTCTAGTTTATCATTGACCATTCTCATCATTCCTCGGTTTCGGTTTCTTCTTTGACTAGTTGTTTCACTTTTTCTAGGATCTGTTTTTGTTTCCCTAGGTATTTTGCGTAGTTTTTGTCTTTAATATATACTGCAATGTTTTGCGTAGGCATTTAAAATCCCTCCTTTCCCTGTTTCTTGTTTAGTTCACCATGTTTCGTCTTCAAATCCAGTAATGTTTTGACAACATTGTCAAGTTCTTTCCTATCTTTACATTCCCAAGTCTCATTACTTACTGAAACTCTCCAGTTATCTTCGTATCTTCTTATATTCAACATTTTATTATCTCTCCTATTTATAGTTCGTTTGGTTGTATGCTTTCGTTGATGAATGCACTTCTTTCTTTTGGTTTGAAGCAGGCCATCATCATGTTCAGTGGTATAAATCCCTTTCGTCTTTTTTTTCCGAATATCATTCACATCGCCTCGTTTGTTAGTATTAAGTTTTTGTTTTCTAGCACTGCAAAAAGTTGTGTGTGTTCTCGTTGTTCTTCAGTTGTTAGTTTTTTCATTGTCGGTTTTCACCTCTGAAACCTTTATTCTATCTATTTAGATAGTATAATTAGTATTTAAATGTTTCGGTGTTAATGTACATTAAAACCACAATAAACCCTTTAGAAGCATTAAAGTCGTTCTACTGTTCGCCATTCATCTCGATTCTTCCACACAAGCAAAGCTATTATTAAAGTTATGATTACCAAGAAGATTGTTAAGCCAAGCTTCACACCACTTGGCAAACCATGGATCATACGAAAGGGTATCTTAACAGCTTTCATCAAAACTACACCTATAACGCTGAATATCTGGTCGAAATCAATCGCTAAAAAACCCAAATCCATCCTTATTTCGCCTCTTCCCTCATATATATGTCGTACATGGTCGTATCCTTATTCAAGCTTTTTTTCTTGAGTTTCTTGATTAGATCCCATGCTGAGGACACTATCAAAAGCAAAGGTAGTATGGCCAAGGCCGTGACTCCCTTACTTACAAGAAATAATCCTAGTAATATCATCGTGGTTATGGTTATGATAGGGCTTCCGTACAATATGAGCTTATACGCGCTTGGATGCAGCCAAAACCACTCCTTCTGACTAAGTTTATTGACATCAGTCTCATAACGAAACTTGTCCATTGAATCACTCCAATTCCTTATCCAAGGAAATATTTTATGCTTAACACGACTAATATACGATTTCTTCATGTTTTCACCTTCTTTTTCTTCTTAGTAGCTTTAAACACATTGACGATTTTTGTGAATATGGGTTCACAAATATATACTATTATTATTAATCCATACACTGATATAAACCAATGGGGTGCTGTTTCCTGAGTTATATGACTAAAATAGTATATTGCTGGTATTCCGATGAACATTCTCCCCCATGTTGTTATTAAATAATTCATTTTTTCACCTTTGTGTGCACTTTGTCTATGTGTACTTGGCATTGTGCTTTCTTTTGATAGTTCTTCTTGCATTCTGGGCACTTCCAGAGTGGCGTGCCAGGCATGCGCGGATACTTATTCTTCTCAGGCCTCATAATCATTTCACCTTTTCTTCTTTTCTTATCACTTTTATGTTTTTTATCATTCCTCTTGTTTTTTTACTTCTTACATATACTATATATTGATATAGCATCTACTCTTTCAACACTTAGTTCCTCCATATGACGCCGAATGAATTAGTGATGTATCACATGTAGGTATTCCATCCCCCCAAGAGTATAAAATATCGTTTTCTCTTTTACTCCACTTTACAACTATTGTTCTTGGTTTAGTCATATTATTTTTTCACCCTTATATAATTCCTTTTCTGGAATTGTTCTTGCTATTGCGAGAACTGTTTTATCAGATAAATCACCTATAAGTAACTTTATGATTATTGTTTGTTTTCTTTTGCATTCATTAGAACCGCAATTCCTAAAAGTCCATCTATTATCTATTGTAGTTTCTCCCTTAGATTTTACATTACAAAAATCACATTTCTTATCCATTGAAGTCACCTATTTTTAGTTGTCCTTTTGTTTTTTCCATTTTCTTTGAAAACCCCCGACTTCAGTCGGATTTATTTACTTCATACTACATCGGTTAAAAAACGTTCTTTTTTACTTGTTTTTTCATAAATCTTAATTTATCAAAACCCTAATCTTCTTCATGTGAATACCTCTTCGTCTATCTGTGAGTAAAATGGATAAAATACTATCGCCATACAACATATTAATGAGGTCATAGCCAACATCATTATTATTGCGAGCCAATTATTAATATGATATGTTAAAAATGTTATTAAGATTACGAAAGTGATTGCATACCCCAACATCCCAATATAAAGATTTTTCTTATTAAATTTCATGTGAATACCTCTGGATCTATTTTGAAATTAACAAGCTGATTATGTTTCCTCACACTTGCTCTGAATTTCTTTATATGTTCTGGAGTCCAAAATATAGCCTTAATGTTTGGGCTTATTTGGTTATCAAAGTAACAATCTGCTACTTTCACATTCCAAACCTTACACAAATCAAGTTTTCTGCAGTTATCTCTATATGGTGTTTTCCAGTTGCAAATCATAAAAATTGTTATGTCTCTTGGTTTATAACTTGCTTTTAGAAGTATATTAATGGCTTTTTTCATCTTTTTTTGTTGGGCTAAGAATCCATAATCCCATGCAAGTCTTATATTTTTGAACCTATTGTTTTTGAGCGCATTTGCTATTTCTTGTGTCAAATATCTAAAATCAATACCGCAAATAAGTTCATAATAAACAACTTTATTATTTACTTTTGCATTACCTAAAGAATTAATTAATTCTAAAGCACGAGGTTTATAAATCAAATTCATGTCAAGGATTTTAACCTTATTACGTATAATTCTGGGAGTAGCATAATAAATAGGATCTGCACCATTCTCGATGGTTTCCCTACAGTATTGACAGTTATTAGGGCAACCATCAGATAGTCTAATCCATTGCTCAGTATCATTAAACTTATTATATGATCCCTTAGCATAGGGTTTTCTGAGGTTAGGTGTTCCATTATTCATGTGAACACTTCCTCATCTATTTTGTCATCTACTTCTTTCTGTGTGGCTTCCGTGTATATGCTTGTGGTTTCTAGCATGGCGTGTCTGAGCTTCTTCTGTATTTGTTTAAGGTCAAAGCCTTTATCAGCACGCAGATGATGCCCGAGCGCATGCCTCAATCTGTGCGCATGCACACCATTAACACCTGCAGCCAGGCATTCTTTGTGTAAATAATAATGGAATCTGCCAGCAGGATCTTTAGCATTACACAAGGGATTAAAGTATGAGAAATGAAACGGATATTCCATGTCAGGGCTGGCTTCCCTCACATCCTGCAGGAAGGAATCCAGTACTTTGCCTGTTTCGGTGCTGAATTTGACATCAAAAGGCGTGTTATTCTTTCCAACACCCCTAATACTCCTACCAAGAACGTCTATATCTTCGATTCTCGCATTAAGTAACTCCCTAAGCCTCAAGCCTGTCTCGAAGTACAATCTAACCATAAGACTAATATATGGACTAGTACCTGCGATTATGGTGTCTATCTGTTCTTTTGTCAGGAACTTGTGCTCTTTAGGTATTCTTTTGTTCTTCTTCTTGCTCTTTGGGATGCCAAGGTCTAGTTGGAAGCAGTCAATATATGATTTGAGAAAGCCTGAGTAGAATGGGTTGTCGTTTCTTTTGCGCATCTTTTCTATGATGAATGTGTTGAGTTGTGCCTGAGTCCTGAGTTCCGTATTAAAACTGTTAAATGCCCAGAGGTATTGTCGCACAGTACTGGGGCTGTATCTTAGTTCCAGGTATTCTTTGAACCTTTTAGAATGTTTTTCTTCGATCACTTTGTTTCCTCAACCACCACGTACTATATATAGGGGGCTTGTACCCACCATATAGTTTAGGTCTATGTTCCCTTTTGGTAAGTACGTTCACCTATATAAATCTATCGATTTAAAACCCCTTAAATCAAATAGGTACTAATTAGTGTAGGAATTAGTATATAAATATACAAGAATAGAAATTAGTATTCCCCCCACGCCATAGTATTAGGAGGAAGACTTTCGAAAATTTCAAATTTGATTCAAAATACGATGTTCCATATAATGCCTATACACCGCGTTATAATTCATTTTCATCAATATTGCTGTTTGCGTTGGCGTTTTCCCATCCTCAATATATTTATAAATTTTCGCCTTCCGCTCCTCCTGTTTTATTTTCGTGTCACTCTTTTGGCGCACGCCATTACTCCGTTCCATAATCGACTTATTTAAATTATCCGTGAACTCACACTTCGCACGTTCATAATCATTACGAACTTTAACAGGCGGAAGCCTAAACGCCATTCTCCGCAAAACCTTTCTCGCACCCTGATGCGTATATCGTAAATACTTAAAAAAAATCTTGCCAGTACGAGTATTCACCTGCAAATAAAACGGCTTAAAAAAACTCAACCCCTCCTGTATAGATATACCATTGGCCTCGAACTGAAAATGCACGAGCTCACGCGTACCCTTCTCCAAGTAATGAAAACTCGGGCAATTCAATATTAAAATCTGATTCCTATGACGTGATGTTTGCATGAACGAGAAAAAGAATTTGTTCGCCTGACTCTGCCACTCACGCGCACTCGCACCACTCCCGAAACTTCCCACCTCCTCCATAACGAACACAGTCCCAGGCTTATCGTTCCCAGACAAACCCATTTTAGTGAGCGCATCCGTGAACTTAAAACTCAAATTATTTTTTATGCTGAAATTCGTGCCCAAATCACTTGCAAGATCCAACGCGCACGTAATTCCGGCATAACTTTTTCCACTACCAGTCCCACCGTTAAAAATGATGATTGCGTTCTGATTTTTTTTGATCCTCGTAACAGTCCACTTATTAAAAACCTTTGGGTGCGCGTCAATCATATCTTTTATTTTACTCAAAAGCTCATCCCTCCCATTTCATCAAAATAATTAAGATGACTAAGCAAGAGTCCTAAGACTCCGAGTAGTTCAATGTGTGTTCGTAGAACATTCTTGTTATAAATTTTCACGATTTCTTTATTCATCATGACATAACTTTTATGATTCATTTCTGCTTCGCTAACCCCTTCAGGGTTAACAATACTACTTTTTTGTCTGTACCAAAAATTTAATTTCTTATAAGCTTTCTTTTTATTCATCTCATTCAGACGAATTTTAGCCTCTGCAGAACTGATCCTGTCTTGGAATTTGTCTTTGAACTTTTTTATGCTCGGCAAAAGCAAGTTTTTTAGCATTTCTACACTGTTTGAGAAGATTTCGATCTGATCCATTGTCATTATTTCGACAAGTTCACCGTCAACAATTCTTTTCAGGACTCCGCCGCTGGTCATTTCTTTGCTTCCTTCCTCGCAGCATTTCCTGTACTGGTCTAAAACGATATGTTTGTAACCATCTTTGTCTTTCCCGTACCCGCCCATTCCGAACATATCGTCTTCTATCTCAATATCAGGTTCGTACTCTTTAGGTTTCTCCTTCTTTTTCTTAACTTTCTTCATCTTTTTTTCCAGTATTTTTTATGCTTTTCACGCACATAAATCATTCTAACATCAAATAGATTAAAATGGGCATCTAAAGAAAATTTACCCATTATGCCTGTAACAAAACTACAAAATACTAAAAAAAATAGATCTGTGATAAAATAGAAATCAGGGGTTATGTGTCCTTTGAAAAACAAGAAAAATAATTTAAAACTCAGGAAAGTACTTGCAAAAAAAGCAAAACTGAGCAAAAAACTATTTAAACCATACAAGTGAAATATAAAATTATCTAGTTTGTCGTAATTGTTGTTTTCTTTATTTTTTGTTTTAGAACTAGGTCTTCCTACTTTATTAGCCATGATAAAAATACACCTCAACTCTTTGATTATGTTTTGTTTTTTATATAATTTTCGTTTTTTAAGGGATGTTACACTAAAAAGTATAGGTGTAACCACTTTTTTCGAAAAGTATATAAACTTCTTTATTAATTATTAATGAGATAAAGGGTAAAGAAAAGCTTTTTTTTGCAACAATAAAAAAATAATGGTGAGTATTTGGTACGACAAATTCTAAGAAGAGATACTAGGAGAACAACACCTATCACTCCTCAAGCACCCAGTAGAGTTGAAACTCTTCAAACTCAAGGTTACACAAAAAGTAACGAGAAACTATTTTCTCCAACATCACAATTTTTAAGAAATAGTTGGAGAAGAATGAGCCAAGCTGATAGACAGGCTCAGATGAAAAATTATAATAAACACGAAATAATTCTGGATAGCAAAGGGAGAATAAAAAAAGAGATATTTAATGAGGTTGTATTAGCTGAACGAAGTAGTTCTGGGGCTTGGAGTGTCTATGCTGTTAAGCCTAAGACTATTAAGGTTTATGATTATGTTAAGGGCGTGGTGAATACTACTATTCGTGATAATCGATCTCAGACTTTCAGGCATGTCGCGACTAGTCTTCCAAGAACTAGTGTGAAATCTTCTTCTATCCCCTCTACTAGTAGAACTAGTGTTAAAAAAAATATTGAGGGTGGCAGAACCCAAACAGTAAGTAGGAAGGGAACAGTAACTATAAGGGACAGTAGAGGAAATTTTATTAGCAGATACTCAGCCGATCCCATAGATACTAAACAATTTATTCAAAGCACGAGTGCCAGCACACAAAAAAAGATAGCTGATAAGATTAGAGCTAAGGAAACACAGAAAGGCATAAACGCTTTCTTCAAAAATCAGAACGCAAACCTGAAAAGATTAGAGGGTTCAACAAGAGTGAGCACAGCTCATCCCACTATTAAAGTCTTTAAAGATAGCAAAGGAAGAATCGTGGGAGTGCAAGATAGCGTGACAAAAAAAAGTTATAGAGTCACGCCAGGTGATGTAAGCATTGCACAAATAGCGTTCATAGAAGGAATACGAGATGCGCAGAGACACATAAATATATTCAACAAGAAAGTAGAAGCAGGACTTAAAAGACAAGAAGAATTTCAAAAAAAATTAGGTGAGAAGAGCCCTGCAGGAATACTTTTAAGAACAGAAGTTGGTTTGGCTGAGGAACAATTAAAAGTTAAAGCAGCGACTAGCGAGATTAAGAAATTGCAAGATGAACTTAAAAAAATACAGAAAGAAATCAGAAGTAAAGGTTTCGGGAATGTCACAAAGGCAGACGCTGAAAGACTAAGAGCTGCAAGGAAAAAATTTGAAAGAAAAAAATTAGAATCATTCCAGACCGCCACTATTTTGGCAGGAGGATTAGCATTTATGAAAGCAGGTGTTAGTGTTGTCAGAATAGCTTTTAACCCTCCTGCTTTTATTAAACAACAAGTAAAAGCATTTAATAAAGATAACAGAAAAGAAACTTTTAACAGTATATTAAGAGAAATGAATCAAAATCCTGTTGGTTTCTTCACAGAAATGTGGGCTTTCACAAAAATACTTAACTTGGCAGGTGTCGGTTTGAAAAAGCTTCCAATCACAAGGTTCTTACATGAAGAATGGTTTAAATTTCCATTAAAACAAAGACCTTTCGTCAGATCCATAATAAAAAGTGCTAAGATTCAAGAAAGTCTTAACCCAACAAAATTAAAGACTCTTAAAAAAGTTGATATATTAAAGATAGAACAGCTTAGTGTTGTTGAAGCTAAAGTTTTATTGAAGACTATGGGTGAAACTTCTAGTGTGAGTCTCGGAAATGCTTTCTTAAGAAAAGTTGTTGGGAGACAATCCAAGGGTTTAACTATCGCAACGGAGAACGCTGCTGTTTTTAATCGTGTTTTCTTGAAGAATCTTCCTAAAAATTTAAGAAAACAATTTGTTATTAGAGGAAATAGTTTAGTTAGGAGAACTACTGGTAAGAGTTTCGCTAAGAATGTTCCTGTTGGTTCAATAACTAGCAGGCTTCCTAAGCTTAAAGTTAGTGTTAAGTTGAAGCCTGGTGCGAAGTTGAAACTCGCAGCTGCTAAAGTTAGGATGACTCAGAAAATTGCTCCATTGGTTAAGATTGCGGGTAGGGTTTCTAGGAGAGTTAAAAGAGTTATCAGGGTTGGTGGTGAAAAGGTTAGTGCTGTGAATCAGAAGGTTTTAACCAGTGTCAAAACTAATATGGGAGGCTTGGGAATCACGATTCGTTTCGTGAAGTTCAGGGTTGGTGTTAAGATTGGTGAATTGAGTAGTCCAACTATTAAAGCTTTAAACACGCAGTTTAGATTGTTGAAGAGAACTCTTAACAAAGCTGGTAATGTTGTCAATAGCAAAGTTTTGCGGATTGCTAATAAAATTAATGCTTTGTTGAAGAACGCAAACATAAAAGTCAAGTTTGCTAAGTTCAAGCTTGGAACACGACTTGGTGTGTTGAAAGAAAGTATTGCTAAACCCGTCTTGAGAACTGTTAGGAAAGGAAAGAGGGTTGTTAGGATCAGTGGTGAAGTTCTTAGTAAAGTTAATCAGCGAGTTGTTAATAAGATAAGAACAGGATTAGGCAATCTTGAGATCAGAGTTAAGTTCACGAAGTTCAGAGTTAATCAAAAAATAAAGAATATAGGCGGTGTTGTTGAGAGAGTTTTTGATAAAAGGATAAGGTTGTTAAGAAGAAGCTTAACGAAATCTAAAGGAGTAATCACTAGGCCTATATTGGCTCAGATTAATAAATTGAGAACATTATTGAAGAACGCTAATATAAGAATGAGTTTTGTCAAGTACAGGATAGGGCAAAAACTTGGTGCTGTCAAAGAATTGGCTAGGAAGAAAGTTTCAGGAGTTACAAGGCCTGTTAAGAGATTTGTTCGTGTGAGTGGCGAGGCCTTAAACAAAGTTAATTCAGGAGTTGTTAATTCTGTTAAGAAAAGTTTAGGGGATGTTAATATAAGGGTTAGTTTTGTGAAGTTCAGGATTCGTTCTAAGATAAGAAACATAACCAGTCAGGGTAGTAGGGTTTTGAGTAGGAAAGTTCTAAGATTGAAGAGAAGTCTTCGGTTATCAAAGAATAAGATTACAAGGCCTATCTTAGCTCAGATTAAGTCTTTGAGCGTTGCATTGAAGAATTTCAATATCAAAATAAAGTTTGTTAAGTATAATTTAGGGCAGGTCATAAGTCAAAAAGTGAGTCCTGTTGGTAGAGCTTTATCTAAAGGAAGAAGAAAAGTTGCTTTAAAGGTTGGTTCTGCTAAGAGAAAAGTTATTAATCGTGTTAATAGTGGTGTTAGAAGAATTAATTCTGAACTCGGCAACTTAAACATAAGGGCTCGTTTCAAAACTAAAGCTGTGAGTGGTAGTTTGTCCAGATTGTCAGAACCAGCTCTTAAATTCGTGGATGCTAGGTTGAGATTACTGAGACGAACTTTAAAGAAGACGAAAGGTAAGATTACTAAGAGCGTTAATAATATTGTGAGATCTATTAACCGACACATCCCATTCGAGGTCAAAGTCAAGATTATTAAGCCAGGCAAAAGACCACCTAGACCAAAACCTGTGATAAGCAGAGTTAAG
>Ga0222682_1000398_pt1 | contig 10164 bp, 25 predicted proteins | sample AntAcemetage1008_FD_179812 | JGI IMG/M metagenome (GOLD analysis project Ga0222682, IMG submission 179812) | Saline water microbial communities from Ace Lake, Antarctica - #1008 | ecosystem: Environmental > Aquatic > Non-marine Saline and Alkaline > Saline | place: Antarctica: Ace Lake...
CAAACACGTATCAAAAGGGAAAGGATCATGTTATTGAAATAAATTCTAAACTTCAAGACTTCCCCATATTAAGAGAAAAAATTATTTCCCATGAACGAGAACATTCCCACGCGAAAGGATTCTGGAAAAATCGGAAAGTGGATGCATTGACTGATCTTAAATTTAAAGATCTCTTTCCAGTATATAAAAAATATCCTCGTCTTTTTTTTCAGCAAAACATTCCAATTAATTATTCTAAAGAGAAAGATACAATTTTTATTGATTGGTCATTAGTATTTTTATATCTCTTTTATGGAGGAGTCTTAGCTTTAATTTATTATGTAATTACTCTTTTTTCTAGTAATTCTATTCTTTTCTGGAAGATAGTAAAAAATGCTGGAATAGTTTTAGGAATTGTTATAGTATTATCTTTTACAGGAAAGAAATTGAAAAAGATAGTTAATAAAGAAGCATTTGGATTAACAAAAAAAGGAAAGAAATTGAAAAAATTGGGAAAAAGTTAAACCCAAAAACTCCCCTATAGTTTAAAAACAATTATTTCTTAATTAATTCATGGAAAAGGAAATAAAAGAATACAAAGAATCAGTTTTTAATAAAAGAATATCAGAATTTAAAAAAATGAGCAAAGTAGACTTAATTATTGGAATAATTGATTCTAAAAGAATAATCAGAAACGAATTAAATAAAAAAGAATTGGAATTGGAATTGGAAAAAAAGTATAATAAATTAGTAAAACAGAAAATAAAACAAAAAGAAAACTTGAAAAGAAAACAAAAAGAAAACTTGAAAAGAAAACAAAAAGAAAACTTGAAAAGAAAGGTTTATAATAAATTAGTAAAAGAAGAAACAAAACCAATTAAGATAAGGTATTCTCCAGAAGATTTTAAGGAATTACAAAAGAAAGCAGATGAATTAGGGTTATCAATTGGAGAATATCAAATTAGAATATCTAAAAAAGCTAAGGTGAAAATTGAATTACAAGATGAATGAACATATAATAAATTTAATTAAAATTTTACTATTAACTTTCATAATTATTGGTGCAATAACTTTCTTATTGGGAATGATTTATTGGGATGAACCAATTTTATACATAAGTTTAGTTCAATTAATGGTGGGATCAGTAGGTTATTATTTAATTATGAATAATCCCAAAAACTCCCCTATAGTTTAAAAAGGAAAAAAACATTAAAATAACATGGCAATAAATATGCTTTCTGAAGCTAAGGGACTTTTTGGAAAAGTTAATGCTGGAGGAGTTTTTGATACTTTAGGATATGTAATTCTAGGAGTTGTTATTATTGGTGTAGTTGCTTTCTTTGTTCAACAATATTTAATGAAAAAGAAGTTTAATAAAAGCATAGTTTTCTGGAAAAGAAATCCATATACATTACTTTTGATTGCAGATAAAACTATTAAAGCAATGACCGTAAGATTAGATTCTTTAGGAAACTTGGGTTATAGATTACAAACTCCCTATGAAACAAAGAACTTAATACCAAAATTAAAGATAGAAGCAAAATCAAATACCCATTATGTAGAGTATTGTGAAGATGGAAAGATAATAGAATTTGGGGGAATAAAAGATTATGATGATGAAAGAAGGGCTATGAATGCAAACTTTTCAGATACAAATACAGAATTAGCAAGAAGTTCAATGCACCAAATGAACAAAGAGAGGTATGAAAAAACAAATTTCTGGAAGGAAAATGCAACTTTACTTGTAAATATTGGAGCAATTGTAGTGATTATGGTCTTCTTATTTCTAATTGCCAAGCAGTTGGTAACTGTAACAAATGCTGTGAGTAGCATGGTTGCCGAAGCTGGAAAATTACAAATAGCACAATCCAATATTATAGACTCTTTAGATAGATTGTTAAATTCACCAGGAGTGATTCAATTGGTAGGTGCAACATAAGATGAACTTTGGAGTTATATTATTAATTGCAATACTTGGAATAATCTTTGGGATAATTGTTGGTGCTTTATTATTAGTAGTTAAGATTATTTTATCTGAAAGAAAAGCAAAAAAAGATTTTAAAAATAAGAAGTTACTAGAAATAAAGGAAAAATAAAAATGCCAAAGGAAAAAGAAAAAACAATTGAAGAAAATTTAAAAGATCCCTTATTCGTAAATTATAATCTATTGAAGCAACTGGAAGAGATAAAGAAAATAAACTACTCCATATTAGAACTTCTAAACATCATTTACCAAAAATCAACACCTAATGATAAGGAAGGAGTTTTCAAACCAAATTAATATGGAAAGTGGGAATATACTATTAATTATAATTGGAATATTAGCAGTATGGATGTCCTTTAGATTATTAACTTTTAAAATAAAAAAAACTAGAATATGAAATTAAATGAATATAAATTTAACAAAAAATTAAAAGAAATAGGTATATTAAGTTGGGACTTATTAATTTGGTTTTCTAAAATAACCATATTTCTATTTTTCCTAATTACTGCTTTAATGTTTTGGCAAAATCTTTCAATTGAATTATTTAGAGATTATCAAGTAAATTTAGCAAAACCAATATCTAAAATGATTTTAATTGTTTTAGTTACAGTTGTTTTAAGTGGAATAGATATAATTAAAAAATTAAAAAAATGAGAACCATTAAAAAATTAGATAAATTATTGTTGTTATTAGGATTCCTATTAGTTCTTGCAATCTTTGTTTTAGCTGTTGTTCTTTATTTTAAAGGTGGATATTGTGCTGTTGATCCCATTAAATATGCTATACAAAATAATCTAACAGAAGGAATAACAATTATTCCAAAAGTGATATTATAAGTGATTTATATTAAAACCTTTAAAATTTAACACTTTCTAATTACAACACTTATTTAAATATCATTAGTCCCTTTTTGTGACAAAGAGGTTTAGATACTTCTTGGAAAAATAAAGTGAAAAAAAATCATGAGTTAAAGATAAGACTTGATAAAGATGATAAGGAAAAGCTACAAAAGAAAGCTGATTCTCTTCGTCTAAAACTTAGTACCTATATAAGAATGGTTAGTTTAAATGCAAATTTAAAAATAGATTAAATTGACTACAATAAAGTTATAACCAATCTTTAAATAGAAATTATTATTACTAAAAACACTTAGAGCTAAATTAGGTGAATTTGGAGAGGAAGCCCGTAACTTCCTCTTCTTTTTATTTTTTAGCTCAAAAACAAATGAAATGATAAATATAATAAATGAATACAAAAGAGCAAAAATATTTCTTAGTGATGAACGAATGGCACATATTTCTTTAATTAATGGATTTTTTTATAATGGAACTATAATAAAAGTAACTGAAGAGTTTCTTATAATGAAGGACCTTGAGAAAGGTGAAGTGATCGTATTCTTTGAAGAACTAAATAAATCTATTGAATCTTATACTGTTAGGAGGAAGGATTAACTATGGACTTTGCAATAAATAAAATAACAGGAGAAATGGTTTCTGCTTTTGAAATATTTAATAATGGTTCATATCAAAATTTAACAAAAGGAGAATGGATTGCTCCAGAACAAGAAATTTCTAATTGGGAAGATTTGGATGAGGATACAATAAATAAGTATAGGGGATTTTTTGTGGGGGTAAATCCTACTCATAGATATAATGGGCTGAATGATTTAAATTTTCTTGAGAAATTGGGTGTTTTGAAAAATGGGAAAGTTACTTATGGGGGGCTTTTGGTTTTTGGAAATGAAGATTCTTTATTGGAGGCAATCTCTAATTATAGGATTGAGTATCTTGAGATTGCAGGAATTTCTTATGAGGATGCACCAACTAAATATAATTATAGAATTTCTTCTGAGAAGAATTTGTTTAAAACTTTTTTTGATATTTATGAAAGGATTAGTACAAAGATAGAGGTTCCTTTTTCAGTTAAGCAGGGAATAAGGGATGATGATCCTCCTCATCTTCAAGCGATAAGGGAAGCACTTGTAAATTTAATTATTCATACTGATTATTTTAGCCCTGCAAATCCTAGAATTAGGTTTTTTACAAATAGGTTTGAGTTTTTTAATCCTGGTGCTTTGCCTAAGAAGATTGAATTGATTTTGAAGGAGGATTTTTCTTTACCTAGAAATCCGATTATTGCTAAGATTTTTAGGTTTATTCGGTTTTCGGAAAATATTGGTTCTGGTTTTCATAAGATGATTAATGGATGGAATTTTAAATATAATCTTAAGCCTATGATTGAAGGAGATTTTGATTATTATAAAATTGTTTTTCCTTTAATTAAAAGTAATACTGGTATCAATACCATTACTAATACTATCACTAATACTATCACTAAAGGAGATGGAAAGGAAAGGGAAATATTCGAAATAATTGAAAATAATCCATTTAAAGGATTGGTTGAAAATTACAAAGAACAAATACTTGATTCTGGAAATATTATTTTAAATGAACTAAATAAAATTAATTCAAATAACCATCCTGATTCTTTGGGATTGTGTCCTAAATGTAAACAAGGATTTATGATGAGAAGGAAAGGAAAATTTGGTTATTTCTATGGTTGTAGTAATTATCCTAATTGTAGAAATATTGCAGGAGTAAAAGATGATTAAAATAAAAATGCTGAAAGATACTGAAAAATGTAAGGCAGGAGAGATAGTTAGTTCCACAAAAGAAAATGCAGAATCTACTATTTCTCAAGGTTATGCTGAATATTTACCAAAATTAACAGATTTAGAGTTAACAATTAAATTAAAAGAAATAGCTAAACTTGAAAATCCAATTGAAATAGAAAATAAATTAAAATTATTAAAAGAAAATACAGAAATAACTTTTCCAACATTAAAAAAACAGTTAAATTATATTAGAAGAAGCCTTAAGAAAGATAGTGTTACAAGTGTTACAAGTGTTACAAGTGTTACAAGTGTTACAAGTGTTACAACTCCACCTGTAACACCTGCAACTTGTAACACTCTACTTTTATATAAGGTTTTTGGAGATTCTAATTTAGAGCAAATAATGAAGCATTTAATCATAGAAAAAAGAGCACTTACATTCGGTGAGTTAGCATTAAAGATGGGAAAAAGTGAAGCCAACATAAGAAATATAATTTCTAGAAATAAGCCCTTTTTTGGCACAATTGGGTCAAAAGGTAAAATGTGTTACAACTATCTGTTGCAAGTTGCAAATGATGAAATAACAAAAAGAATAGAAAAAATAGAGTCAATTGAGCAAGAAAAAAAGAAAGCAGAAGAAGAATTAAAAAAGAAATTAAAAATAGATGATGAGCTAGAAAATAATATAAAATCTTTTGCAAAATCATATAATCCTAAAAGAGAAAGGAATTTACTTTATTTAGATTTCAATTGTTTATCAGAATATGATCCTTCACTTGCAGATTATTTATTAGAAAATACAGATAATTTTTTAATGATTTTTTCAAAATGTTATAATTCAAAAGTAAATATTGCAATAATCAATCTTCCACCATCTGCTACATTGAATATTGAAGAGATAAGAAAAGAACATTTAGAGAAAGTAATATGTATTGAAGGGAGAATAACTTCTTTTGGAGAAGTAAAACCAGTAATAAAAGGACTTAAATTTGAGTGTCCGTCTTGTGGAACTTTAATAAAGGTTGAACAAAATTATAGAATTGGGAATATTAGAGAACCAACAAGATGTTCCTGTGGAAGAAGAGGGGGATTTAAAATATCTGAAAGGGAGGAAGTTGATGCTTGTTTTATTCAATTAGAAGATTTACAAGAGAAAACAGATAATCCTCATAGTCAAAGAATAAAGGCAGTTCTATTTAATGAATTAACTAATAAGGAGAATATCAAAATATTTAATCCAGGAAATGAAGTAAGAGTTATTGGGTTATTAAAAGAAGTTCCAATATTTAAAGCAGGTAAACAAACACTTTTTCTTAATTGGATATTAGAAGTTATGAGTGCAGAACTTATTGAGAAGGAGATTGAAATCATAGATTTATCAGATGAAGATAAACTTCAATTCACAGAATTATCAAATGAAATAAATGAGAATGGTTTGAATTCATTGTTAGATTCATTTGCTCCAGAAGTTTATGGTTATGAAGAAATAAAGAAAGCAATAATACTCCAGCTTTGTAATAGTAGGAATGATAAGAAACAGAATGCTACAAGAAATAAATCTAATATACTTTTAATAGGAGATCCAGGGGTGGCTAAGTCTGTTTTATGTGATTATGTTTTAGAAATAACTCCTGGAAGTAGAAAGGCCGTAGGAGGAGGATCTTCAGCAGTAGGTATAACTGCAAGTGTAATGAAAGAGGAAGATGCTTTGGGAGGATATAGAGTTGAACCTGGTGCTTTGATTTTAGCTAAAGATTTGTTGGTTTTAGATGAGTTAAATAATTTACATGATGAAGATAAACCTAAACTACAAGAGGGTATGAGTGAGCAAACAGTCAGCATCAATAAAGCAAATATTCATGTTCAGATGAAAGTTACTTGTGGAATGATTGCAATAGCTAATCCAAAGAATGGTCATTTTGATGAAGGAGATATGAATTTAGCTTCACAGTTCAATATTCCTTCCCCAATTCTAAATAGATTTGATTCAGTATTTGTTGTAAGAGATAAACAAGATGAAGAGATAGATAAAAAAATTGGTAGTAAAATGATTAAAAGACATAAAGGTACTTTGAATCCTAAGTATAGTAAAGATTTTTTAAAGAAGTTTTTTGTATATATTAAAAATACTTCAACTCCTAAATTGAATGATGAAATAGATAAAGAATTACAAAATGCTTATGCTAGATGTAGAAAAATAAAAAATTCAGGAGTTAGAATAAATCCAAGATTTTTAGAATCTTTAATAAGAATGTCTATTTCTTCTGCAAAATTAAGGCAATCAGAATATGTTGAATCTAAAGATATTAGCACAGCATTATCTATTCTAGCAAAATCTCAATATAATATTTATCAGGATTGGATTATTGAGGAAAGCAATTCAAATGACAATTAGAACATATATTTGTGAACACATGAAGGAAGGTATTGAAATTAGTGGATGTAATCAGGATGTATTTTGCAGACAATGTAAATCATTCCTATTCTCCCAGGAAGAAATAAAAAGAGAGGAGATGAAGCTGAATAAGGATGCAACAAAAAAAACCAAGGATGCAACAAAAAAAACCAAGATTAGGAAGAATATGTAAGAAATGTAAAGAAAGGTTCATACCTTCTGGAAAGTTCACTTATGTTTGTGATAAATGTAAAGGAATAGATAAAAGACTACAAAATAATGGTAACTATATAATAAAAGGAAAGGAGAACTCAAAATAACATGGGAAAGAAAGAAAAGACAATTTATAACAAACCAGGAACATTTGCCATAATAGATCAAGAAACAGAGGAGGTAGTCTCATGTCAGAACGCCCATATGAGGTTTAGAAGCCTTTCTATCGCACGTTCTTACTTACCTAAGTGTCAATATATTCATTTGAATAAAAAGCTTGTTATAAAGCAGTTAAAGCCTACATTCACTCAAACAAGTAGATTAGCAAATGCAAAGGATGATATTCAATTTATAGAATTAGAGGGAGGATCAAAAAAAGAAAACCGAAAATGGAACAAAATGAAAAACTAAACAAGGGTATTGGAACTAGGGATATTGAAAGAATGGAAGCTAAACCAGTTCTTGTTACAGGAGTTAAGATTGAAGAAGTTAAAGACTACGGAGAAAAAGTAGTATTTATTGTTAAGCATCCTGATAGAGAGGATAGTCTTCAACTTTCCAAAGTAATATACCTAAAAGATAAGAAAATTAATTCATCTGGAACATGGTTTAAGTTGGATGAGGATGATGCAGTAGTTAAACAATCTGCACTAGCTTCACTAATGAAACACTATGCTTGTGTTTCTCTACAGGACTTTACTGGGAAAACAATAAACACAGAACTAGATGGTAATTACTTAGCAATTAAAGGTTATTAAATTAACTTATTAATATTTATTATTATTTTTTTATTTATGATCAAGACTTGTTCAAGCAAGGGATATGGTAGGGGTCTGACTTGATGGGGGTTTAGGTTCTTGAATAAACCTAAACCAACTCTACTGCCATAATAAAAAACAAAATGAAACCAAAAAAAATACGAGACGTAAAGAAATTGACCTTTGAAGAGAAGTATGTAACTCCCACTAATTATAATTTTAGAGGGACTTACGTTATTTTCAATAAGAAATTAAGCTCACCTTTCAAATATGATGGTAAGATACAATCTTCAAGAACAATGGCAGGAGCAATACTTCTAAAAAAAAAGTTTGAAAAATTATATTACTATGATCTTGAAATAGTTCAAGTTAAGAAAGACTTTCATGCTAAATGGAGAGAGGAAATACCAGTAAGACCTTTCTTTGAAGAAAGTTTAATGTAACCCTTAAATAATTACAACCCTTATTTAAATAGTACAAAATGTATGAAAATATACACAAAATGAAAAAAACAACAATGCGTTTAAGTTATGATAACTTTTGGACTTTAGAAGGTTATAGAGTTCTTCATAAACTTGGATCTAAAGATGAAGCTGTTAGAAGGTTATTAGAAAAATCTAAAAAAGAGGATAAGAAAGAATGAACGTCCTAGATATTCAAAATCTAATGTCGTGTCCAGCAAATAGAGAAGTGATGATAAAATGGAGAGGTAGAGTTGAAGTTCAAAAGATTGAATCTAATGATACTCAAACACTAATAGAAAATGCCTAAACCTAAATTAAAGGATCAACCTCAAAGCCCTATTTACACAGAAGACAAGACATATAAGGAAAATTCAGAAAATATGATATTGCCTGTGGATAATAGTTTGGGTAAAGGGATTGTGAAGGAAGTTAAGGAGAATTTAGAATGAATAAGATCAAGATTAAGACCATCTATGGAAAAATTCTTACAATTACTATTAAAGAGCAAACTGAAGAATATATTATAGGATTTGATAAATTTGGAACTTTTGCAAAAATTTTGATTAAAGATATTGAAAATTGTGTTCCAATGGGAGATTCTAACTAAAATGACAATAGAAAAAGACTTGGGAAATAAATTATTATATTGTATTTATAATAGAAGCGAATCTGAAATAGAAGAGTGGAGAGAGAGATACTTCAATCATGTTTCAGAATTAAAAGATAAGTATGACAAGGATCTATTCAATAGAGTTGAAGATAGAATGAGAAATTACTACAAGGAGAAAATGAGAGAGGAAGAAGGAAGAATCTCTTCTCCAAGATGGTCCGTGAGTAATCCAAAATGATAAATAAAGATGAAGAATATCTAGATGAACATTTCCCTAAGGGAGATAAGAGAAGAGGAGAAGCAATGGTTTTAATGGCTTTAGGAAGATTTGTTGGGAGAGAGGAAAAGACTTACAAGTTAGGAGAAAAAAGAAATGATAATTAATTTTTGGGAAGGATTAGGTTATAGTTTTTTTAGTATTTTTATGTATGAACTTTTTATGATGGCAATTCGTGAAATAAAAAAAAGGAGTTCAACTAAGTCAGGAAAGGTGAACAAATGAGAATCTTATTAGCGTGTGAAGAAAGCCAAGCAGTATGTAAAGAGTTTAGAGAATTGGGACATGAAGCATTCAGTTGTGATATTTTACCTTGTAGTGGTGGACATCCCGAGTGGCATCTTCAACAAGATATAACACCTTTACTTGAAGAAGATTGGGATATGATTATTGCATTTCCCCCTTGTACTCATCTAGCAGTAAGTGGAGCAAGACACTTTGCTAAAAAGATTGCAGATGGAAGACAACAACAAGGTATAGATTTCTTTATGCTATTTGCTAATTGTAAATGTCCAAAAGTTGTTATTGAAAATCCTGTAGGAATAATGTCAAGTAAATGGAGAAAACCAAATCAAATAATTCAACCCTGGCAATTTGGAGATGAAGCACAAAAAACTACTTGCCTTTGGATTAAAAGTTTACCTAATTTAGAACACACAAAGATTGTTGGTAAAGGAAAGTTTTATGTTGCTCCTAGTGGAAAGAAATTACCTGATTGGTATAATAAAAATTCATTAAAAGATGGAAATAGACAAAAGTCAAGGAGTGTAACCTTTCCAGGAATAGCAAAAGCAATGGCAGAACAATGGGGGACTTCGCAGTAGAATAGAAGTAGGTCAAGATGAAAAAAATATGTAGATTATGTTGTGA